>Ga0209991_10000541_pt1 | contig 16641 bp, 21 predicted proteins | sample ChitaG_FD_183167 | JGI IMG/M metagenome (GOLD analysis project Ga0209991, IMG submission 183167) | Deep subsurface microbial communities from South Pacific Ocean to uncover new lineages of life (NeLLi) - Chile_00310 metaG (SPAdes)... | ecosystem: Environmental > Aquatic > Marine > Oceanic >...
CGCTCATCGGTAACCGTCTGCTCTTCGCGCAAGCGCTCATCGGTAACCGTCTGCTCTTCGCGCAAGCGCTCATCGGTAACCGTCTGCTCTTCGCGCAAGCGCTCATCGGTAACCGTCTGCTCTTCGGCGGCTGATCGCTGAGAGCGCATGCGGTCGGTGCATCCATTTTTCGTTAACCCAGCCCGCCCGGGTAAGGTAGTCGGTCGAGACTGACATCGACACCAACGGTGTCCGAAGGATCGTCAAAACGACTTTAGGTAGCGGAGTTCATGGGTTCTGTCATCAAGAAGCGGCGCAAGCGCATGTCGAAGAAGAAGCATCGTAAGCTGCTTCGTCGCACCCGGGTGCAGCGTAGAAAGCTGGGCAAGTAGGTCTTCTTGCCAGTCGGTAGGCTGTGCCGATGGATTCTGTAGATCGTTCGGGGGGTAACTCCGAGGGGTCGGATGTCGACAAAGCGCTGGACCATCCCAACGTCGTTCTGGTCACCGGCGCGTGTAGGTTCCTGGGCGGCTATCTGGTCGCTCGCCTGGCCCAGAATCCGCTGATCAAGCATGTGATCGCGGTTGATGCGACCTCGCCGAGTAAAGATCTGCTCCGCAGAATGGGCCGTGCGGAGTTCGTTCGCGCCGACATTCGCAACCCCTTCATAGCGAAAGTCATCCGCAATGGGGACGTGGACACTGTGGTGCACGCGGCGGCCGCGTCGTACTCGCCCCGTTCTGGAGGTCGGGCAGCGCTCAAGGAACTGAACGTCATGGGCGCAATCCAGCTGTTCGCGGCCTGCCAGAAAGCGCCTGCGGTGCGTCGCGTCATCCTGAAGTCGACATCGGAGGTGTACGGCTCCAACCCGCGTGACCCGGTGCAGTTCACCGAAAGCAGCAGCCGACGCACCCTACCCACCGAGGGGTTCGCCCAGGACAGCATCGACATTGAGGGCTACGTACGTGGCCTTGGCCGGCGCAGACCCGACATCGCGGTCACGATTCTGCGGCTGGCCAACATGATCGGTCCTGCAATGGACACCGTCCTGTCGCGCTACCTCGCCGGTCCGGTGGTACCCACCATCATCGGCCAGGACCCGCGACTGCAGCTACTTCATGAGCAGGATGCGCTTGGTGCGCTCGAGCGCGCCACGGTCGCCGGCCACGCGGGCACATTCAACGTGGGGGCGTCGGGCATCGTGATGATGAGTCAGGCTATTCGCAGGTCGGGGCGTGTAGCGTTGCCGGTCCCGCGCTCGGTTCTGGTCGCTGTCGATTCGCTGTGGCGCGCTGCCCATAACACAGAATTCGATCGTGAGCGACTCGACTATCTGAGCTACGGCCGCGTCATGGACACGTCGAGGATGCGCAGCGAACTCGGCTTCGAGACCAAGTGGACGACTGCCGAGGCTTTCGACGATTATGTGCGGGGGCGCGGGTTGACACCGATTGTCGATCCGGGCTGGATACATTCGGCTGAGGAGCGGGCTGTGGCGACAGCACAGCGCTGGGGACGCTAGACTGCACTGCGTAGAGCAAGGTGGTGAGAGGAAATGCCGGTGGCGGGTGAGCCAAAAGCGAATGTTATTCCGCTGCATTCTAATTCAGGACGCGGCGCGGCGGCGCGGCGCGCGGCTGCGCAACGCGCCGATCGTTCGCGTCGACATCCCTCCCTTCTTACTGATTCGGGCAAGCATGCATCGGCTGATCAGATCGCTGCCGTGGTGCGGGAGATCGACCAGCGCCGAGGCTTTGCAGCCGGTGGTCCCGCCGAGGAAGTGGTGCCCAACGAACTCGCCACGCGCGTTGGCGCAGTCGCGGAATTTGTGCGCAAGCGGTTACTTGGGGACTACGAAGTCGACGAGTTCGGCTTCGATCGTCATCTCAACGAAGCTGTATTCCTGCCTTTGCTGAGAGTGTTCTTCAACTCATGGTTCCGCGTCGAAGTCAGCGGTGTGGAGAATTTGCCGGAGTCAGGTGCGGCGCTGGTGGTGGCCAACCACGCAGGCGTTCTGCCGTTCGACGGGTTGATGACGTCGGTCGCCGTGCGGGACAAGCATCCGGCGCACCGCGATCTGCGCCTGCTCGCCGCAGACATGGTGTTCGATATGCCGATGGTCGGGCAGGCCGCCCGCAAGGCGGGCCACACCGTGGCGTGCACGGACGACGCGCACCGACTCTTGGCCGCCGGGGAGCTGACAGCTGTATTCCCTGAGGGGTACAAGGGTCTGGGTAAGAACTTCAAGGACCGCTACAAGCTGCAGCGATTTGGCCGCGGCGGATTCGTGTCGGCGGCGCTGCACACGAAGGCTCCGATTGTGCCGTGCTCGATCGTCGGTTCCGAGGAGATCTACCCGATGGTCGCCGACGTCAAGTTGTTGGCGCGGATTCTGGGCCTGCCCTACTTCCCGATCACGCCGCTGTTCCCATTAGCGGGTCCGTTGGGCGTCGTTCCGCTCCCGTCGAAGTGGCACATTCAGTTCGGCGAGCCCATCGACACCAGCGACTACGATGAGTCGGCGGCCGACGATCCGATGGTCACCTTCGAGTTGACCGACCAGGTGCGCGAAACCATTCAGCAGACGCTTTACCAGCTGTTGGCGAATCGTCGGAACACGTTCTTCGGGTAGCGGCGGTCCCGTGGCTAGTCCTGCTGGGTGTTTTGCCCAGCAACCATTTTGGCGATAGCGGCATCGCGCGCCGCCGCGATCTGGGCGGTGATCTCGTCGGCCTCGCCCTCGTGCTGGGCTTCGCCCAGAATGGTCACGACGCTGGTGAGTACCGGATTACCGGCGTCGTCGGTGACCTCTCCGCGAACCTCGGTGAGGATCGCGCCGTGGGACTCGATAACTGAGTCCAGGTAGGAGTCGAACCACAGTTTGTCGCCCGCGACGATGGGTCGGTGGAAGGCTAGTTTCTGGTCGCGGTGCAGTACGCGCTCCATGTTGACGGGTACGTCGAACTGGTTGAAAATCTCCAGCTGAACCCGCCGGCCGGCCACTGCGACGAACGTCAGGGACGCCATCAGGGCGTCGTATCCGCACTCGTTGGCCGCCTCTTCGGAGAAGTGGGCTGGATGGTCATCCTTGACGGCGCGGGCGAACTCGCGGACCTTTTCGCGGCCGACCTCGAAATAGTCGGGATACCGGTAGTGCGTTCCTATGATGCTTTCAGCGATAGCCATGCGCGATCCGCTTCACCCCTCGCCTGGGCTCAATGTCGGAGATCTTTCCGTTTCTCGGGTAGCGCCGCGAGCCTATCAGCGCCAGGATGACGGCCCCGAACGTTTCACTTCCGTTTGTCGCGGTGTGACACCGCCGCCGCCAACGCACCTCCGGCCGCCCCCAGCGCCAGCGCAGACGGAACCCCAATCCGCGCCGCCTTGCGGGCGGTGCGGAAATCGCGGATCTCCCAACCACGCTGACGGGCCAGATCGCGCAGGTCAGCGTCTGGATTGATAGCCACCGCCGTGCCGACGAGCGATAGCATCGGCACATCGTTGAAGCTATCTGAGTACGCAGTGCAGCGGCGCAGATTCAGCCCCTCGCGGATGGCGAGCGACCGCACCGCATGCGCCTTGCCACTGCCGTGCAGGATGTCGCCGACCAGCCGGCCGGTGAACACGCCGTCGACCGATTCGGCCACGGTCCCCAGCGCGCCCGTCAGCCCGAGCTTCCGCGCGATCGTTGCCGCCAGTTCGTAGGGCGTCGCGGTAACCAGCCACACCTGCTGGCCTGCGTCGAGGTGCATCTGTGCCAGCGCTTGGGTGCCCGGCCAGACCTTGTCGGCGATGATCTCGTCGTAGATCTCCTCGCCGAGCTCGACGAGTTCGGCCGTGGACCGGCCTTCGATGAAAGCCAATGCCTTCCGTCTGCCCGCTGCGACGTCTTCGCTGCTCTCCCGCCCGGTGAGCTGGAACTTCGCCTGGGCGAGCGCGAACCGTGCCAGGTCCCTGTAGGTGAAGTACTCACGTGCGGCCAGGCCGCGGGCGAAATGCACCAGCGAGGAACCCTGTACCAGGGTGTTGTCGACGTCGAAGAATGCCGCGGCGGTCAGGTCAGGTGGTGGCGAAGGATTGGACTCCCCGTCGGGCTCCGAGTCCTGTTCCAGGAGCCCGTCCGCGGCGACCCCAGCGATGGCCTCGCCGGCGAGTTGCTGCTCCGGGCTGTCGAACCCGGCCTCTGATTCCCCGGAAGCGGACACGGTGACAACATTAGGTCACTCGATGGTGATACTGGCGGAGTGGACCGGCAGGTGCAGTTGCTTACGCGCGAAGGATGCCCGATGTGTCTGGCCGTCGAGCGGCGACTAGCGAGCTTGGCAGGCGAACTGGGGTTCCTGCTGGGGGTAACCGATGTGGATGCGGCCGCGGCCGCAGGCGAACCGTCCTTACGCGCGGAGTTCGGTGACCGACTCCCCGTGGTGTTGTTGGACGGCGCCGAACACAGCTACTGGGAGCTTGACGAGGCCAGGCTGCGAGCCGACCTCGCCCGGTGAGGACCCCACGCTTTTGTCTGGCGGACCCTTATTTCGGCAGCTGAACCCCAGATGGCCGCCTCCTGGAATACAGTTCGGCAAAGAGTTGCGCAAATTTGGTAGCCCAGCTGCCCAACGACTAACGTGGATGACGTGGTGAGGGAGCCATGAGCGTATTGCTTTTCGGGGTTTCGCACCGCAGCGCGCCGGTGTCCGTCCTGGAACAACTGAGCACAGATGAGTCCGATCAGGCCAAGATCGTCGACCGTGTGCTCGAATCTTCGCTGGTAACCGAGGCCATGGTGCTCTCCACCTGCAACCGCGTCGAGGTCTATGCGGTTGTCGACGCGTTCCACGGTGGACTTTCCGTTATCGGGCAGGTGCTCTCCGAGCACTGCGGGATGTCGCTGCATGATCTGACCAAGTACGCCTACGTCCGCTATGCCGAAGCCGCGGTGGAGCATCTTTTCGCCGTAGCGAGCGGTTTGGACTCCGCGGTGATCGGTGAACAACAGGTTTTAGGCCAGGTCCGAAGGGCTTATGCTTCTGCTGAGGGCAACCACACCGTCGGGCGGACCCTGCACGAGCTGTCGCAGCGGGCTCTGTCGGTAGGCAAGCGTGTGCACTCCGAGACCGGGATTGACGCAGCGGGCGCCTCGGTAGTGTCCGTCGCCCTCGACATTGCCGGGGAAAAGCTGGGCTCGCTGGCCGGCCTCACCGCCTTGGTGGTCGGCGCCGGTTCGATGGGCGCCCTGGCGACCAAGCAGCTGGCGCGAGCCGGCGTCGAGCGCGTGGACGTGGTGAACCGGTCGCTGCCGCGTGCCCGCCGGCTGGCCGACAATGCCCGCCGAGTGGGGATGGAGTCCGCGGCGCACTCCCTTGAGGACATTGCGTCGGTTCTCCCCCACGCAGACGTGGTCATCACCTGTACCGGAGCGGTGCGTCCGGTGGTGTCGCTGGCCGACGTACACCGCGCGCTGTCGTCGCGCGAACGGTTTGGGGCAGCTCAGGATTACCGGGGTCCGCTGGTGATCTGCGACCTCGGCATGCCACGTGACGTTGATGCCGCGATCGTTGGATTGCCCGGCGTGTCCGTGATCGACATGGAACGTATCCAGCGGGATCCGTCTGCGCGTGCAGCCGCCTCCGACGCCGAGGCAGCCCGCACGATCGTCGCCGCCGAAGTGTCCAATTATCTTGCCGGGCAGCGCATCGCCGAGGTTACGCCGACCGTCACCGCTTTGCGCGAGCGCGCCGCCAACGTCGTCGAGGCTGAGCTACTGAGGCTGGACAACCGATTGCCCAGCCTGGACTCCAGCTACCGCGACGAGATCGCAAAGACCGTCCGCCGCGTCGTGGATAAGCTTCTGCACGCGCCGACGGTGCGGGTGAAGCAGTTGGCCAGTGCGCCTGGCGGTGACAGCTACGCCGAGGCCCTGCGCGAGCTGTTCGAACTCGACCAGCAGGCAGTCGACGCGGTCGCGGCGGGTGAGTTGCCTCTGGTCGACGGGGCAGGCGTATTCACCTTGGCCACTCGACGCGACGAATTCAATTCAGGGACAACCGATCTCGACAAGACTGAGTGACGCACTCCTGCGCAAAGCGGGAGGTAGCCCCAGCTCCATGAAAGCCGCTAAGTGATCCGAATTGGAACCCGGGGGAGCCTACTGGCGACAACCCAGGCTGGTGTTGTCAGAGACGCCTTGGTGGACCGCGGCCATTCCGCCGAGCTGGTCATCGTGTCGACTGCCGGAGATCGCTCAGACGCCCCCATCGCCGACATCGGTGTCGGGGTGTTCACCGCAGCACTACGCGAAGCGATAGCCGACGGCGTGGTCGATATGGCCGTCCACTCCTACAAAGATCTGCCCACCGCGACCGACCCGCGGTTCGTGATTGCGGCGATACCGGTGCGCGCTGATGCTCGCGACGCCCTGGTGGCGCGTGACGGCCTGGTCCTAGGAGAGTTGCCCGTTGGGTCGATGATCGGGACATCGTCGCCTCGGCGGGCTGCACAGCTTAGAGCACAGGGTCTCGGTTTGGAAATCCGCCCCCTACGAGGCAACCTAGATACCAGGTTGAACAGGGTAAGCAGCGGTGATCTCGACGCCGTCGTCGTGGCCCGAGCGGGATTGGCCCGCATCGGTCGTCTTGACGCTGTCACTGAGACGCTGGAACCGGTACAGATGTTGCCGGCGCCGGCTCAGGGGGCATTGGCAGTCGAGTGCCGTGCCGGTGACTCGGCACTCGCGGAACTGTTGGCAGAGTTTGACGATGCCGACACCCGCGCGTCGGTCACCGCAGAGCGAGCCTTGCTCGCCGAACTGGAGGCGGGGTGCTCCGCACCGGTAGGCGCGATCGCAGAGGTGGTCGAGTCGATCGATGAGGATGGCCGAGTCTTCGAAGAGCTGTCGCTGCGCGGCTGCGTGGCGAAGCTGGACGGATCCGATGTGATCCGTGCGTCCGGTATCGGGGAACCCGGTCGGGCACGAGAGCTTGGGCTCTCGGTGGCCGCAGAGTTGTTCGAGCTGGGGGCGCGCGATCTCTTGGACGAACGCGGGAGAGATAGATGACTCGCCAGATGAGTCTGAGAAGGCGCAAGAGCAAGCCCGGCCGCATCACGTTCGTCGGCTCTGGGCCCGGGGATCCGGGTCTGCTGACGACGCGTGCACGCACCGTGCTGGCCAACGCCGCTCTGGTATTCACCGACCCTGATGTGCCTGAAACGGTGCTCGCACTGGTGGGGCGTGAGCTGCCGCCGCCATCGGGGCCGCTACCTCCGGGGGCAGATCAGGCGGTCAAGGCGCCTCGGAATGCGGGCAGAGAGGAGCCATCTGCCGGTAAGGGCAGGGCGGCCGACGCCCCCGACCCGGGTTCGGTGATCCCCGGCGGGCCCGATGTGCGGCCCGCCCTCGGCGAGCCGGCTGAGGTCGCCAAGACGTTGGCGGGCGAGGCTCGCACCGGCGTTGACGTCGTGCGACTAGTCGCCGGCGATCCGATGTCGGTTGACGCGGTGATCACCGAGGTGAACGCGCTCGCCCGGACCCAGCTGAACTTTGAGATCGTTCCCGGACTGCCCGAAACCACGGCCGTGCCGACCTACGCTGGATTGCCGCTCGGCTCGGCCCACACGGTGGCCGACGTGCGCGGTGACGTGGACTGGGCGGCGCTGGCCGCTGCCCCGGGGCCGCTTATCCTGCGCGCCACGGCCTCCCATCTGCCCGACGCCGCGAGCACGCTCATCGACTACGGCCTGGCTGAAAACACACCGACTGTCGTCACGGCCAACGGCACCACCTGTCAGCAACGTTCTGTCGAGACGACGCTGGCCGGCCTGCTCGACAAGGCGACCCTGACAGCCGCAGGTGACGGCGTGCCGGCCGCCAGTGCGGTGGGGCCGTCCCCGGCCGACGCGGGCGCTCTGGTGGTGACGATCGGGCGGACCGTTGCCCACCGCGCGAAGCTGAACTGGTGGGAGAGCCGCGCTCTCTACGGCTGGACCGTGCTGGTGCCGCGCACCAAGGATCAGGCGGGTGAGATGAGCGAGCGCCTCGTGACTCATGGCGCCTTGCCCATCGAGGTGCCCACGATCGCGGTCGAACCGCCGCGTAGCCCCGCCCAGATGGAAAGGGCCGTCAAGGGCCTGGTGGACGGACGCTTCCAGTGGGTGGTGTTCACCTCTACCAACGCCGTTCGCGCCGTGTGGGAGAAGTTCAACGAGTTCGGGCTCGATGCCCGCGCGTTCTCCGGCGTCAAGATCGCCTGCGTTGGTCAGGCTACCGCCGATCGGGTGCGTGCTTTTGGTATCAACCCTGAATTGGTGCCCGTTGGTGAGCAGAGTTCGCTGGGCTTGCTCGACGACTTCCCGCCCTACGACGATATTTTCGATCCGGTCAACCGGGTGCTGTTGCCGCGGGCCGATATTGCCACTGAGACGCTGGCCGAGGGGCTTCGCGGACGTGGTTGGGAGATCGAAGACGTCACCGCATACCGCACGGTGCGGGCAGCTCCGCCGCCCGCGCGCACCCGGGAGATGATCAAGACGGGAGGCTTCGACGCGGTGTGCTTCACCTCGAGCTCGACGGTGCGCAACCTCGTCGGTATCGCCGGTAAGCCGCACGCCCGCACGATCGTCGCCTGCATCGGACCTAAGACCGCGGAAACCGCTGCGGAGTTCGGCCTTCGGGTCGACGTGCGACCGGAGGTAGCCGCGGTGGGGCCGCTGGTGGAGGCCCTGGCTGAGCATGCGGCCCGGCTGCGTGCCGAGGGCGCATTGCCGCCGCCGCGGAAGAAGAGTCGTCGCCGGTAGCCGTGCGGAGGCTTTCGAAGTGACTTTCCCGCATCATCGGCCCAGGAGGCTGCGGTCGTCCCCGGCCATGCGCCGACTCGTTGCCCAAACCTCCTTGGAGGCAAGGCATTTGGTTCTGCCGATGTTTGTTGCCGACGGCATATCGGAATCGCGGCCGATATCCTCGATGCCCGGTGTCGTGCAGCACACCCGCGACTCGCTTCGCCGGGCAGCCGCCGATGCGGTCCAAGCGGGTGTGGGTGGGTTGATGTTGTTCGGGGTTCCGCGGAGTGAGCACAAGGATCCGCTCGGCACAGCCGGCACCGATCCTGACGGCATCCTCAACGTTGCGCTGCGGGATCTGGCCCAGGACCTCGGCGATGAAACGGTGCTCATGGCCGATACCTGCCTTGATGAGTTCACCGACCATGGACATTGCGGTGTGCTCGATGAACACGATCGCATCGACAACGACGCAACCAACCGCCGCTATGTTGAACTCGCGTTGGCACAAGCGGAATCGGGTGCTCACATCGTAGCGCCGAGTGGAATGATGGACGGTCAGGTAGCCGCGATTCGCCACGGACTCGACGCCGCCGGGCATGCCGAGACAGCGATCCTGGCCTACGCCGCGAAGTTCGCTTCGGGCTTCTACAGCCCGTTTCGTGAGGCAGTGGTCTCCAGTCTGGAGGGTGACCGCCGCACATACCAGCAGGAGCCCGGCAACGCGCGCGAGGCGATTCACGAAGTCGAACTCGATATCAACGAAGGTGCCGACATCGTGCTGGTCAAGCCGGCGATGGCCTTTCTCGACGTGGTGCGGGCCGTTGCCGACATCTCCCCGATTCCGGTTGCTGCTTACCAAGTGTCGGGTGAATACTCGATGATTAGCGCCGCAGCTGCCAACGGGTGGATCGACCTCCGTACCGTGGCGTTGGAGACGCTGGTCGGAATGCGACGTGCCGGCGCCGACCTCGTGCTGACCTACTTTGCCGCGGACGCGGCCCGCTGGCTGTCGTGACAGAACCGCAGGCGACAAGGCCGGTCGGGCCATCCCCCGCCCGGCCACCCGACGTCGATACCGGGTTCTGGTTGTGGGTAGCGGCTCTTCCGCTGATGGTCGTCGGCTACGTCATCGACATACTGACTTCGGAGCAGCGGCTCACGGGAGTGCTGCTGGCGATCAACGGTTTGTTCCTGGTCGTATTGGTCACGGTCAGTGTGACGTTCCTGATTCTGATGAGGCAGGGTTACCGCTGGGCGCGCACGTGCCTCACCGGCGGCGCGATCGCGGCGGTGGCCTTCACTGTCTCCAGTTTATTGACTGTGGAGCGACCCGACGGCGCCGCCGTCGGCTTGGCTGTCAGCTCGATCTTTGGATCGGTATTGATCGTCGGCGGTGTCTTCTTGTTGCACCGTCGCGACGTGAATGCCTTCTTTACCGGCAACTCACCCCACTGAGTCGTTGGTGATCGGCACAAAGTCCGGGTTTGGTGTTTCACGGTGATTGCCCAGTCAAGCTTCGTTGTTCACCTCCGGAGTGGTCTCAAGCGGCCAGGAGAATGCCGCCGGCGACGAAAAGTGCGACGGCCTTGACGAGTTCCAGCACTACGTAGGCGAAATGGGCGTGTGATCGGGTGGTTGTCCCCTCCGCGGTGGCCGGGCCGGCCAGCACGGCATCGGATCGGCGGCTCAGTATGGGCCGAACTGCCGCCAGCTGAACTAGCAGGGCGACAACCGCCACGGCTATCGCCACCTTCGCTTCTAACGGCAGCGATCCGAGCAGAGCTGCAACAATGATCAGGACTGCGAGGAAGCCCTCGATTGTATTGAGCGCGCGAAAGACCAATCGGCCTATACCCAAACCGATCTTCAGCGTCACGCCGGGCGCCCGGAACTTTAGTGGCGCTTCAAGGAACGAGATAGCCACCACCATCCCGAACCAGGTGAACAGTGCAGCGACAGCCACCGCGCTAGCGCCGCTCATGAGGCCCGCCGAGTCGGAACAGGTTGATCGGCAGCATGTTTGGTTCTGATCTGCGCGATGAACTCGGGCGGGTGAGCCGGTGGAGCCTCGATGGTGGCGATCACATCCATGAGTTTATTCTGCCCCCGCCGACGCCCACCGGGCGAGACGCTTTCCGCTCCGCGGAGACCCATGACCTGCTCACATGGCGTATTCGTTACGCTGACGCGACCATGACCACCCCCCACCCTCCGCCGTCGAATCGGCCCCGTCTGGTCGATGCCGCGTTCTGGTGCTTCCTCGGCGGCTCGGTGATCATGATTGTCGGTGGGCTGATGGCCGCTACCGCTACCTTCGAGGCGGCGCGTGCGACGGTTGACTCCACCGTCGCCGACGAGCAGGTGCGCAGCTTTCTCACCATCTATCAGGTGAACGGGGTGGTTTCGGTGGTGGCCGCAGGGGCCCTGGCCTTCCTCGCCGGCCGAGCCCGGCGAGGTGACGCCCGGTTCCGCCTCGCCACCCTGGGACTCTCGTTCGCGATTGTCGTGGTGGTGGTGCTGCTTGCAGTCGGCATCGGTGTCATGCAGCCGCTCGCCGTGCTGTCGCTGCTGCCGATACTGGCCGGAGGTGCGCTGCTCGTCGTTCCAGGGGTGCGCATCTGGTATGAGTCGGAGGGCGACCGGTGACCGAGGACGGGGCAGGTACTGCAGATTTGGCAGCACCTCCGGAGGCGCTTTTCGCCGAACAGGGTGCCAGCTGGATGTGGCTGCTCGCCGGCCCGGCGGCGGGCGTCGCGATGGCGCTGATTCAGTTGTCGGCCGGCTACGGGATTCAGTGGTTCATTCCCGTCCTCTTCTGCGCGCTCGTCTCGGCATTCCTGGCGATCCAGATCAAGGCTGCCCGGATTCACACGTCGGTCGAGTTGACCGTCGACACGCTGCGCCAGGGTATGGAGACCATTTCGACCGATGAGATCGTGCGGATCTATCCAGAAGCCAGCGGCAGGGAAACACCTAAGTGGGAGTCTGCGCGGACATTGGGCGAGCTCACCGGAGTGCCGCGCGGCCGGACCGGCATCGGGGTGCGGTTGACCAACGATCGCACTGCGCAGGCGTGGGCGCGCAAGCATCAGCGCCTGCGGGCGGCGCTGCTCAACCTGGTTGAGGAGCGCATCCCTCCGGAATCGACGCCATGACGTGGCGGCGTGGCGTGGTCGAACTGATGCTTGCCGGGTGCGTGGCCGCGGGCTGCGTACTGAGCTGGCTGGCCGCGGGTTCGCAGGTCGTCGTCGCGCCAGTGCTCGAGGGCGAGCCGACGACGACGTCGACGGTGTATTACCCGCCGCTATTGATGCTGGCGCTGCTGCTTGCGACCGTGGCCGGGGTGCTGGCCGTCATGGGTGTGAGCCGGCTGTGCCGGGGCGCTTGAATCATGCCTCTTGGTACAAAGTGCAAATTCTGTAACACTGTTTCTCATGACGGAGTTGGCCGAACACACCGAACACCTCGATGACGCTCTGCCACTCGGCCCGGGGTCGCTGGTCTGGCGATACTTCGGCGACAACCGGATGTACCTGATCGGTCCGAGGCCTGCTGTCTTGCAGAACATGCTGGCTGAGCTCGGCCAAGGCGTGTATGACCACTCGACGTTCTTCGCTGACACCGCCGAGCGGCTCAAGCGCACCATCCCGCCGATCTTCCAAACCGTCTACGGATCCGACGAGGACCCCTCCGGTTCTGCGGCAGGGCTGCGGGTCCGCGACTTCCACCACCATGTCAGGGGCGAAATGCCCGGCACCTCCGGTGGTGCAGCCGGCCGCTACCACGCGCTGGACCCGGACACCTATTTCTGGGCGCACGCCACCTTCCTCGAGCAGAACCTGTACTTCGCCGACACCTTCGTGCGGCGGCTGACCGACGCCGAGAAGGAGCAGATCTACCTTGAGTCCAAAACCTGGTATCGCCGCTACGGCGTCAGCGACCGTCCGATGCCGTCCACCTATGCCGAATTCCAGCGGTACTGGGACCGGGTGATGGAGGAGGTCGTCGTCGCGCACCCGTCGGCGCGGTACGGCGTCGGCTACGTCACGAGGGGATTCCCCAAGCCCAAGATGATCCATCCGCTGGTGTGGCGGCTCGCGGCACCGGTATTCAACCCGCTGGCGGCGTTCCTGACCACCGGTGGTTTGCCGCCGCGGGCCCGGGATCTACTGCAGCTGCCGTGGACCGCCAAGCAGGAGCATCGTTATCAGCGATTCGCCCAGCTTTGTCGGTCGTGGCCGGCGACCTGGATCTGGGATCATCTGCCGATGCGGGTGCGCTACACCAGTTACGCGGTCAAGGGTTATGCCCGGTCCTGAGCAGGTCACCGAGCACATCCTTGACGCTGCCGTCGTCGAATTCGAACGGCACGGCTTTCGCCGTGTTGCCCTCGACGACGTCGCACGGCGCGCCGGGGTCAGTCGGACCACCATTTACCGGCGTTTCGCCAACAAGGACGAGCTGGTGGGCGCGGTCATCGAGCGGGAGAATGTGAAGCTCTTCGCCGATATCTCCACTGAACTCAAAGCGGCAGGACCGCAGTCAAATTACTACGTCGAGGCGTTCGCGTTGTCGATCGTGAAGTTCCGCAGGCACCGAGTGCTGCATCAGATGATCACCGACGAACCCGGCCTCGTCCTCAAGCTGGCCGGCCGCCATCATCGGGCGGCGATCGAACGCATCGCCGACGCGTTGAGAATCATCTTTCCGCCGGGATTCGCCGAGCGTACCGGCCCTGAGGCCGTCGACGAACTTGCGGACTGCATTCTGCGTTACGCCACGATGGCGCTGCTGCTGCCCAGTGCGGAGCCGCTGCAGACCGCCGACGACATCCGGGCATTCGCGCGTAGGCACTTTCTCCCCAGCCTGCCTGAAGTATTGCGGGTGGTTCCGGCGTGATGCGCTTCGCGGATCGCCGAGGAGCACCAGCCACGGCACCGCAACCGATCCCGCGGTCAGTCGCGCCGCAGCAGCACCGCTGACTCAAACGGCAGCCGCGCGAATAGCGGTCCCATCAGTCCGGTCACCGACCGCGCGGCAGCGGCCTTGGACAACACCTGAGGATCGGTGACCCGAAACGACCTCCCGTAGCGCCGCATCGTGCCGCCACCGGCTGCGGTGAGATTCTTCAGCCAGTCGCGGTCGGGCCCATAGGTGAGTAGGACGGCCACCGCGTCCTGTCCGTCGATGCTGGCGCTGAACACAGTCAATGGGGTCCGGTAGGGCTTGCCCGACCGGCGCCCGACGTGCTCGAGGATGCCCATCGTTGGGGCCCACCCAGCCCACATCCGCTGAATTGGATTGGTGACGTGCCGGTTGAAGCGAGCTAGCCATTGCGGGAGTTGCATGCCATCCATCACACTCTCTTTCCATGGCCTATCTCAAGCCCCCCTGGTTCGTGGCGAAAGTTTTCAACAAAGTCGCGATGGCTACCGGTGTCGGCAACAGCAAGACACTGACCGTGACGAAGCGTGCCAGCGGGCAGCCGCAACGCATCCCGGAGGTCGACGGCGTGAAATATCTAGTGTCCACACGAGGCGAGTCTCAGTGGGTGAAGAATGTCCGAGTCAACCCCCGCGTCACCGTCGGTTCGGCGGCATACCTCGCCACCGAGATCCCGGTCGAACAGCGAGCGCCGATCCTGGAGGTGTTCAGGCCGCTGGGTGGCAAGGTGGTCGAGGGCTATTGGCGCGAGCTGCCCAAGGACGCCGATCACCCGGTATTTGCCCTCACGCCCTCCGAGTGACCACTACACCCTGTAGCTGCCGCTAGTGGCCCGGCTGGGACACTGGTCGGCATGAGCAGTACCGACTTGTCAGCGAAGCTGTTCGCCGACGCGTGTTCGGTGATCCCCGGTGGGGTGAACTCCCCGGTGCGGGCTTTCTCCTCGGTCGGCGGGACCCCGCGGTTCATCACCTCGGCCAAGGACTGCTGGCTGACCGACGCCGACGGCAACCGTTACGTCGACCTGGTGTGTTCGTGGGGCCCGATGCTCCTCGGCCACGCCCACCCTGCTGTGGTTGAGGCAGTACAGCGGGTGGCCGCCGACGGGCTGTCGTTCGGGGCACCGACACCGTCGGAATCCGAGCTCGCGCGCGAGATCATCGAACGGGTTGCGCCGGTCGAGCTGCTGAGGCTGGTGAACTCGGGCACCGAAGCCACTATGAGCGCGATCCGGCTCGCTCGCGGATATACGGGCCGAGCGAAGATCGTCAAGTTTTCCGGCTGTTACCACGGCCACAGCGATGCGCTATTAGCCGATGCAGGTTCAGGTGTGGCGACGCTCGGCCTACCGTCGTCGCCGGGGGTGACGGGGGCGGCAGCGGCTGACACCATCGTGCTGCCGTACAACAACATTGCCGCACTCGACGATGTGTTCGCGCGCTTCGGCGACGAGATCGCCTGCCTCATCACCGAAGCGTGCCCGGGAAACATGGGCACGGTGCCACCGCTGCCCGGATTCAACGCCGAGCTGCGCCGTATCACCGCCGCACACGGGGCATTACTCGTCGTCGACGAAGTGATGACGGGGTTCCGGATCAGCCGATCCGGTTGGTACGGGCGGGATCCGGCGGAGGCAGACCTATTCACCTTCGGCAAGGTGATGAGCGGCGGCCTTCCCGCCGCAGCGTTCGGCGGCAAGGCCGAGGTGATGAGTCGGCTGGCGCCGCTGGGGCCGGTCTACCAGGCGGGCACGCTGTCCGGTAACCCGGTGGCAATGGCCGCCGGGCTGGCCACCCTGCGCGCCGCTGACGACGCCGCGTACGACATGCTGGACGCAAACGCTGACCGGCTGACCAGCCTGATCGGTGATGCCCTCAACGATGCCGGCGTCGCACACCAAATCTCGCGGGCAGGAAACATGTTCAGCGTGTTCTTCGATGACGAGCCGGTCACCGACTTCGCCTCGGCGCAGGCCACGCAGACGTGGCGGTATCCGGCGTTCTTCCACGGCCTCCTGGAAGCAGGCATCTATCCACCGCCGAGTGCATATGAAACATGGTTCGTCTCAACTGCACTCGACAACGCAGCCTTCGACCGTATCGCCGCCGCTTTGCCCGGTGCGGCGCGCGCGGCATCGCATGCTTCGGTCCCAGCATGACCGAGACCGAGAAGACGGTAGTGCACGTGATGCGCCACGGCGAGGTGCACAACCCCGACAAGATCCTCTACGGCCGACTCCCGGACTACCACCTGTCCGAGCGGGGCCAGGCGCAGGCGCGTGCGGTCGGTGACTGGCTCGCCCACCGCGACATCGCCCATGTTGTTGCGTCTCCGCTGGAGCGTGCCCAGGAGACCGCGGCCCCGATCGCCGGCCACCACGGACTTGCGGTGAATACCGATGGCGAGCTCATTGAGTCAGTGAATATCTTTGAGGGGCAGAGGGTATCGCCGGGAGACGGCGCCCTCAGCGACCCCCGCAACTGGTGGCACCTGCGCAATCCGCGCATCCCGTCCTGGGGAGAGCCATACGCGCAGATCGCCGCGAGGATGAGGCGTGCGCTGGGTCGCGCCCGTGTTGATGCTGCCGGGCATGAGGCGGTGTGCGTGAGCCATCAACTTCCCGTCGAGACGCTGCGTCGGTCGATGACCGACAAACAGTTGCACCACTTCCCGACCAAGCGCATGTGCAACCTTGCCTCAGTCACGTCTTTCTACTTCCACGGAGACCTCTGCGTGGGCTGGGGGTATGCGGAGTTGGCCGGGCAGTGACACCGCCGATGAACTCGGGGCGCGTGCTGCTGGCGGTGTGCGCAGCTCTGGGAATGGCGGTGATCCTCACCGGATGCTCTACCGGCAGCGATGCGGTGGCTCAGGGCGGCACGTTCGAGTTCGTCGCCCCGGGCGGCAAGACCGACATTTTCTACGACCCGCCACCGCATCGCTGCC
>Ga0209991_10000544_pt1 | contig 16564 bp, 19 predicted proteins | sample ChitaG_FD_183167 | JGI IMG/M metagenome (GOLD analysis project Ga0209991, IMG submission 183167) | Deep subsurface microbial communities from South Pacific Ocean to uncover new lineages of life (NeLLi) - Chile_00310 metaG (SPAdes)... | ecosystem: Environmental > Aquatic > Marine > Oceanic >...
GCAATTGCGACCTGGTGAAGGAGTGCGAGAGGGCCGGGCTTGAAGTCATCGTTTCACCGGTGGGGGAGTGGATCAAGTATATTACGCACCGCAACATTGAGGATGGTATCAGGGAGAGGAAGCTGAAAAAGGTGGTTACCGGTTACATCAGAAAGCGGATGCAAGACCACGATGAGCACTCAATAGCCATCAATTTCAATGGCCTTCTCGATACGCGGGAGCCTACCACAAAGGAGATACTGGCATTCTCGTGCCAATACCTCTCGCCTAAGTGTGGCAGCGAGGCGGTGATTAGCATCGGGAGCGGAATCGACTGGATGGAGAACCCTGAGTTTGCCGGCGTGATCTCGGTAATGCCGCATGGTTGTATGCCGGGAGGAATTGTGGCGGCCATGTCGGAGAAGTTCAGTGAATCATACGGGAAGCCCTGGATTAACCTCACCTATGACGGCACCCTGGAGACCAACAACCTGGAGCGGATTAACAATTTCGCCGAAGTGCTAAGGTTCTGCAGCAGCCCGAGACCCTGGTAGCAAATGGCAAGAGCTTACTAAATTGCCCCTTCCCTGACTCCAGTGCCATTCGTTTTGTGTCGCGGGATGCCTACCGGGACAGGCGGATTTCCCCTCAAGTGCACGTCTATTAACACTTCGAAAGCCCAGCAACCAAGGATAGAGTAGCCGGCTAATCGAGCCTTTCAATAGCATCTATCACTTCATCTATAAGCCAATTGGGGCTTGAAGTCCCTGAGGTCACTCCTACCGTTTGGGCCACCTTGAGTTCCTGCCATTCGCCATCGATCATGTTGGCAGATGAAACCAGTCTTGCATACCCAAATTGGTTACACCACTCCACAAGTCGGTTGCTGTTGGAGCTTTGAGGATCACCAACTACCACGACCAGGTCAGTGCTCGAAGCCAACGAGGCCGCCTCACGCGCCCTCCTCGCTACATGTGAGCAAAGGGTTACTGCTATTCTGATGTCCTGGAACTTCTCCAGTGAAGTTAAAAGCTCGCCGAGGAAGGCTTGAACTTCATGCGGGAGCCTTGTAGTTTGAGAGAGAATGGCCAAGCGTTTTGGCAACCTTCCCCTGAAGATGCTGGAGACAGAAAGGCCAGCCTTTGACTTAGGGCCCGCCCGGTCGAGTAGCCCTTTTACCTCGGCATGACCAGGGTCACCGTATACCACAACAAAGTAGCCTTCGCTGGCAAGCTGCGATGCCACCTGCTGGGCTTTCCTGACAATCGGGCAGGTGGTATCGATAAACTTCAATCCCCGTTGCTGAAGCTGATGGTAAACTTGGGCGGGGACACCGTGGGCGCTGATGGCAACAAGACCTCGGGCATCATCAAGGCTGTGTACTACCGCTATGCCCATAGCCTCAAGCTCACTGACCACGACATCGTTGTGCACCAGCCTTCCCAGAGTGAAAACAGGGGTGCTTCGAGCCGCCCTCATGGTGGTCTCGACGGCCCTTGCCACGCCAGGGCAAAAGCCTAGTTCGGTAGCTTTCTTGACGAGTTTTGCCATTCTTTCCTCACCGCAGCCCTTTGCCGAAGATCCATGCCGTGGACAGAGACTCCAGCGGGTGATCGATTGTCAATTTCCCCTTTGACCAATACCCACTCTTTGCTCACAGGTGCGAAACCGGGCATCAAGATTCGCGCTCCACAACAAAACGAGTCATATCCCGAAGCTGACTCCGCGGCCAGCGCAGAAGCGATAGCCCCCTAAGTTGCTCCAGGGCTGCATCATGATACTCATTGGCTAAACCCTGGGCATAGACTCTGGCCTCAACAGCCTCCAGAATTCCCAGAACCGCGCGTACGCCCTCATCATCAATTACTTCCTCCTGGTAGATATCCACCAGCTCTCTTCTCGCCTTGCCCTTTGCTGTCTCCAAGGCATATGCGATGGGGAGAGACTTCTTCTTGTGCCTGATATCGCTGCCCCAGGGCTTGCCGGTCTTCATCTCATCACCCCATATGCCTAGGATATCATCCCTGACCTGGAATGCCAGCCCCAAATTCCAGCCGAAGCGGGAGAGCCCCCGTATCACGGCTTCGTCATCGCTACCCAGCAATGCGCCTACCTCAAGGGAGTGGGAAATGAGGGCCGCGGTCTTCCTCTCGGTCATCTCCAGGTAATCGCTCACCACGATATCAAAGCGGCTCTCATAGCTAATGTCAAGATACTGACCCTCGATGGTGGTGAGGCAAGCCTCATACATGAGCTTGTGAGTGAGCAATTGCTTTCCTGCCGGGATGCCACGATGGGCAAGGCCCAGCAATGCGAGGCCGGCTATAGTGGCGAGGGCGTCGCCGGCGTTTATTGCCTGAGGCTTTCCCCAGATGCTCCACACCGTGGGGCGGTGGCGCCTTTCCCGGTCGTCGTCCTGGATATCATCGTGGATCAAGGAAAAGTTGTGCATCAGCTCCATCCCCACCGCCGCCGGCAGCGCCTTGTGCCAGCTTCCGCCCACCGCCTCGCAGGCAAGCAGGCATAGGGTTGGACGCAAAGCCTTTCCCGGTGAGCCTGGGGAGGGATTCCCCTGCTCATCTACCCAACCGATGTGGTATCGCATCATCTCATACAAGGGCGACTTGCGCCCGGCCAGCACCCACCTCAGTTCAGCATCGATTGCAGAGCGATACTTCCCGAAGGCCGAGGGCGACTTCACCTTTTGATCCCCTTTCACTGCCTGCTACCTCCTCCACGGGCAAGCACCGCAAAGGAGCTGCTGATCCGCCGCGCCATCCCTTCACCCAATCCTGCGGCGAGGTCATTCTCCCCAATAGTCATCAGCCCCTTCTCTACGTAAGCCTGCCCCAGAATAAGTTCTGAGTGCAGAGGCTTGACAAAGCGAGCGTTAACGACGGCACACTCGATGCCTTCCTTTGCCAGTTGCTCTGTGGCGGTAAGAGCGGGGACCACCATTGTGCCAGTGTTCACAATAGCCACGTCCTGGCCATCCTTCACTTTCCCACCCCTGCATATTGGTAGCTGCCAGGGTCAGGCTGCAAGGGCATCCCTTGCCTATTGCCCCTGGGATAGCTTACCGCCATCGGGCATCCCGCTTTTGTTGCGGTAGAAAGCAGCTGCTGAAGCTCGCCTTCGTCTTTGGGGACAGCCACAACCATGTGGGGGATGCTGCATGAATTGGAGATGTTGGAGGCGCCCTGGTGTGTCCTGCCATCATCCCCGACAGGGGAACCAGAGCAGTGCTGAAGAAAAAAGGTGAATTTCATATTAGGCCCCAATTCCGAACCACCCATGAGACGGCCTGGTTTTCAAGGGCTCGGTGAGGCGGTGATTCTGGAGCAGAGCCAGGTAATTGGCTCTAAAGCCATCCGGATAACAGCCCTGAGGCCTTCATGTTTGCTGATGAGATTTGCCAGGGGCGGGCTGCTTGTATAGTAGAGGGAGACAAGTAGTTGACCCGCCGGGTTGGTGAGTAGGTATTGGTCTCTGAACTGGCGCAGCACATCTATCTCCTCTGCCAGCGGTGTCCCATAGGCCGCGGTGGCGATGAAGCATCCAGCTGCAGTTTCTAGTAGGATATCGTCGAACCACGCCTCCGGAGCGTCTCCCTCCGGGGTCATTTCTAGCTTGATAACAGCATCATATGCCGTATCTGGAGTACCAAGTAAAACCCAGTTTTTCTCCCAGACAGTCTGATTAGTCGACAAGACAATAGGTTCTACTAGGTCTTTCTCACTCGAATCTCGAATCCTTATTTCCACCTTGGCAGTAGCTTGGTTGGCTTTCATGTAAACCGCAAACCTACCCAGTGCAATTGCTTCTATGGGCACCGTTTGCGTATAAGAACTATCAGCTCCATATATATATGCAGAACAGTTGCCTGAGTGAAAGTCTATGCTGCGTCCCAGCGAGGTGTTCGTAGACGTCCAGTTATACGGCGTTCCCGCACAACCATCCGGCTCTTCAAAGCCCGGGTTTTGAATTAGATTTTCTTGGGCTCTCACTGGTGAGTGTGATGCTGGAAGCATTGCTGCCGCCAGCGAAAACACCAGCACCAATGCCATTGTCAAATAGACTATCTTGGCTCTCATTTTTACCCCCTTTGCCGCTTGCTTCACCCAACCCTGGACCTGAGCAATCTCGCTTCCTCACGCTACTCTGCCCCAAGGCTTAATCTCCCCAGATACCCTGTGTCAACTTGGCGAGACTCACCATGGGTTCTATCACTAGCTCCCTGACCAGAGTCCTTAACGGCTCATGCTCTGATATAAAGTCCGCCACTGGCGGGCTAACCTCATAATAGAGAGTCACCAACTGAGAGCCGAGGCTATTTTGTAGCAGCACTTCATCTCTGAAAGCTCTGAGAGTGTCGATTTCCTCAGCTGTTGATGTGCCATAGGCAGCGGTGGCGATGAAGCACTCAGCTTTTTCTTCTAGCACGATATCGTCGAACCACGCCTCCGGATTTGAAGCGCCTCCTTCAGGGGTCATTTCTAGCTTGATAACAGCATCATATGCGGTCTCTGGAGTACCATAGTAAACTATGTTTTTCTCCCAGACAGTCTGGTTAGTCGACAAAATAATGTGAGCTTCTAGCTTCATAGTCGTCGAATCAGTCAGCCACAAAACGCCGGATTCTACTAGTTCTCCATCCGAATCTAGAATCGTTAGTTCCAACGTGGCAGTAGATTCATTGGCTTTGATGTAACCCCCAAACCTATAGACTGCGACTGCTTTTATACGCACGGTTTGCGTATAAGAACTGTTAGCTCCATATATATACGCAGAACAATCGCCGAAGCGAGCGTCTGTGCTACGCCCCAGCGAGGTCCCTGTAGGCGTCCAGTTATCCGGCGCTCCCGTACAACCACCTGTTGGTTCTTCAAAGCCCGGGTTTTGAATTAGATTTTCTCCGGTGACCACGAACTCCGGTACACATGCTGTTAAAAGCAATGTAAACACTGTAGCGAGAATACTGGTCTTTGCCAGAATCACGAGGAAGCTTCTTTTCATTCCACCCCCTCCTAGCATTGCGATCCTATGTAGCTTTTCCTCCAGCCCGAAGGCTAAGGACAGTACACCTTAGCCTAGCAGAAAAAGTCAGCGCTGTCAACGTACTGTACTCGTCCAGTACATTAGTGACGCATCACCTCCTAGCTCATTGACGATGAAAGCGTTTCACTGGGGATAAGCTCACCATGGCGATGAAAGAGTACCTTACAATGATACCTGAAGCGATAGAGGGATGTATTATGGCTGCCCCGACATGTCGGGGTCTATGGGAGCATAATACCGGGTGCCAGGAGCCTGGCGGTCATTCCTGTAGGGCTGTGTAAACAAGCTAGGTAGAGGTTAAAATGGTTTGACTACTGTCACTCCCACGGCCACGAGCCCGCCTCATCAACCACACGGCTAGACCCACAAAGACTAGCGCCAAACCACCCGCTATCGCTATCTTCTCAACCAAAGTCGTGCTTACTGCCACTGTAGTGAGAGCCACAGCAGGCGCCAGACCAACCCTTACTATTGGCTTTAAGGCAGGATGCTCTTCTATGAACTCAGCCACTGGTGGGCTGATCTCGTAATAGAGCTCAACCAAAGCTTGTCCCACCGGGTTGGTGAGCAGGTATTCATCCCTGAACTGGCGCAGCACGTCTATCTCCTCAGCCATCGGAGTCCCATAGGCTGCGGTGGCGATGAAGCACCCCTCAGACGGGTCATAATAATCCACATTCACACCCCTCGCCCTGAGCGCAGGGATATAGGTATCTACGGAGACAGTGTTCAAGGTAAGGCCTAGCAAAGTCACCTGATCCCCCTCCGAAATCCCTTGGTTGCTGACCAGAGGCTCTATGTCACTTATCGGGTTCCAGGAGAGGTCGAGATTTTCCAGGCTGGTGAGGTTAGACAGAGGCGAGATGTCACTTATCTCGTTCCGATTAAGCCAGAGCCATGTCAGGCTGGTGAGGTTAGACAGAGGCGAGATGTCACTTATGTGGTTGTTGTAAAGTTCGAGACGCCCCAGGCTGGTGAGGTTAGACAGAGGCGAGATGTCACTTATCTCGGTCACCGAAAGCCAGAGCCATGTCAGGCTGGTGAGGTCCGACAGGGGCGAGATGTCACTTATCGGGTTTATGGCAAGGCAGAGCTTATCCAGGCTCGTGCAGTGCTCCAGCCCTGTGAGGTCGGTAATGCCCTCTCCTGCGGCAACAAGGTCCCTAAGCCCATCAAGGTCAGATTGGTAAATGTCTCCCGTAGGCTTATTTATATCCTTTCGAATGCTCGCCTCAAGGTTCGGGTCGGGGAAAGTTACTACCTCATCAGCATTGGCAGGTGAGGCGGGTACTAGAAATACCAGTAAGGCCAGTAGAACAATTGCTATGATAAACTTACGAGATATTCTCATTTCCCTAATCTCGCCAGAGAATCCCTATGGCGTCCACTACCCAAACAACGGGGTCAACCAAGAGCTCCCGGACCAAAGTCCTTAACAGCTCATGCCCTGATAAGAAGTCTGCTAATGGCGGACTAACCTCATAATAGAAGTTCACGAACTGAGAGCCGAGGCTATTTTGTAGCAGCACTTCATCCCTGAACTGGCGCAGCACCTCTATCTCCTCCGCCAGCGGTGTCCCATAAGCCGCGGTGGCGATGAAGCAACCCGGCTCACCTAATATTACAGCGGGATTTATCCAACATCTGCCTTCTGGGCGTGGAATAAATCCCCATATATATGGAGTTCCACCCACACTATCGACTCCCTCTATCTGAATAAAGTAGTTGTTGCCAGCGGCTTCTGCTTTTGCCGATACCGTGACTGCCACGGTTTTTGTTTGGCCCATTTCTAAAGTAAAGGTTGATGGAGTGAAATAAATATCAAGGTGATTGTAACCATCCTCAGGACATATCCATATCGCAATCATGTCTGTTGGTACATCTCGTTGTTGTTGTGCCCAGTCGCCCCAATTTATCCCAATGGTTATATCGAAGGACAAAGCTTCACCCCCCGGGTCGAGTATTGGGGAGAAATAAACATAGTCATATGTGTAAAAGGGATCCCCTTCGGTCCAATTGGCCTCTACCGCAGGGGCTGAGATGGCGGCTGCTACAAAAAGCAATAAAACGATTAATGCAACTGCTACACCCTTGCGCCACAATCCTGACCTGGTCATTTTCTACCTCCTTTGAGTCTTCAATGGGTCAAAACCCACCGTATCAGTACTATAATTCCATCGTTCCATTGCTTGGATCCCGCACTGACTCCATCTTCAGCCCCGCCGCTGCATAATTGACCGCATCCTACGCATAGCCATGTTATTTGCTGGTAGATAGCATATTCTGAAGAAGGACGGGCACCATTTCTTAGTGGACTGCACCTTGCCGGCTAGGGAGTTCTGCCAGGCGAAGCGACCAGAGCAAAAGAGAGGCAATATCGATTGCCACGAATGGCGGGGGTTTTCCTATAAATTATCCTACAACATCAAACCCATTTTGTCAATGCTTCGAATTGACTCACTATTAATGCTAGCACCAAAACTCAGTGCTGTCAATCCGCTTAGGATAAGCCAATATTAATCAACAAAGACCCCTCTTGAAAATCATTTTCAAAAGATATCACCTCATGGCCTTTTTGGACAAAATAAGAGAACAACGCAGAAACTGGGACATATATCGTGCCTTTGGCGGCCTAAATGGCTCTTCACAGGTCTAAGGGCTCGACAAATGTGCATAAGTGTGCTATATGGGATTATAGTACTATAGTGCGAGGATACCCTGGTATAACTTTCTCTTCCCCGTGTGATAGTGGATATTTGTAGGCGTCCACCGGTAAATAGCCCCTTTTTAACCCCGATAGTAAGGCTCCCTAGACCATACATTAGACCATACATTGTTTTGCTGGTATTCTTGCGATGCTACCAACGGGGTTTGTTTCCGACAGTGGCCCCAAGAGGAAAGCGGAATAGCTCGAAAGTGGGTGGTAACCAAGGGGAATTGTAGGTAGAAGAGAATAGCAAGCTGCTAGGCTCGAGGTCGACGGGCGATAAGGCAAATGCTTAAAGGAAAGGAGGTGCTACAGAAGATGAAAGGAAATACTATGACAGGCCGCAGGCTACTTGCTCTGGTATTGGTGTTTTGCCTGGTGGTCAGCATGTCCTTCCTTTCTATCGGGCAGGCTCTGGCAGATAGTACATTGATTCTGGAGAACAAGGATAGTAGCTGGAACGAGATCAAGGATGACGGAATATATGGGACCCTTACCTATAAGCCCAAAGCCCTTACGTTCGACTATAGCTTCACCGGCACCGGGCTCGCCGCCGGCGAATGGTCTCTAATCTACGCTTGCGACCCCTGGCCGCAGACTAATAGTATCCTGCTCGGCAAGGGCACGGCCAGCAGTGACATCAGCTTGTCGGGTAGTGTGGATATTGGTCACGATCTGCCAATTCCAGCTGACGACAACTATCCGGATGGTGCTAAGATCTGGCTCATCCCGTCTAGCTACTTCAGCACCACTACTATCGCGGAATCGGGGTACCTAACAGGGTGGCCTGAGCCGGTGCCGGCTGGTTGGCTCCTAGAGCACGAGCTGATCACCTACAAGTATGGCTAAGAACCATAACCGCAGCCCTGCTTCATCGCCACCGCAGCCTATGGCACAGAAACCGCTGAGCAGCTCGATGTGTTGCGGACGTTCAGGGATCAGGTGTTACTGGAAAGCACCATAGGCACTCAATTTGTAGCTTGGTACTACCAGATCAGCCCTCCTCAAGCGGTTTATATATCGGAAAACAGCCTTTTGAGGAACATTGTCAGGGAGCTGGTGATCTACCCCATGGTGAGCCTTGCCAAGCTCACACAGGGTATCTGAGGAGATTAAGCGTCGGCCTAAATTAAACAATAAAATACATGTGTCACTAATCACCTGAGCGAGATCATGGCACTGATGGGCAAAACGAAACAACAAAGAAAATGTGGCTGTTTTTAGACAAATAACGATAAAATGAGATAAAATCGGAGGAATAAGGATATAAGTTGGTCTCTGAGAGAGGTAAATGGCTCTCCAGCGAGGCTGGTGGTTGACAGGGGTTGACAGGGGTTGACAAATATGCACAAGTGTGGTATAGATTTAATTGTGAATCCTCAGTTTCCACATTCGAGTATAGTGGCAATTTGCAAGCGCCAGCCGGCAAATAGCCCCGTTTTAAGTGGCGTATAGCCGCTCTGCTAATCTTAGACGAAAGGTGGTGATTTAAGTGGCAACAATGTTTGGTTCTATTGTGGCAAACGTGCTCTACCCTCTCAAGCAGCTCTTGCTGGATGTCGCCAACCTGATGACAGGATCCCTAGCGGATCTTCTGGCCGCAACGGCTGGGGTTATGGAAGCTCTCGAAGATATTATCGAGAAGACCATAGGCCTGCTGACCGGATAGGGTTACAGCACGGCGATCTGAAGAATCGCAAAAGAGATGTGCAAGGAATGGGGGTCTCCACGTGAGGCCCCCATCTCATTTTCAACCGCTTTAGGCTTCAAAGCACACTCTTCATTTAATTGAGTTGTGGTGTTCCGCCCTACTCCCATCACGCCGTCCTAAGAAAGTAATATCGATATGGCTCTGTATCTCCTTAAAGCGTCTATCCAGAGCACAAATCATAGCATCGTTTTCTTCGGCCATGGTTCCGATGTAACAATCACTCAGCCCAATACTCTTGCCCGCCTTCCTCAACTGAAATGATAAGATGCCAGCCTGCCAGTAGAGGGAAGACATTGGCAAGGTCTTTCATAACATTCACACCTTTCTCTGTCCTGGCTCCCTGAATCAGTTCTGCGATTACTGGTTTGAGGCGGCATACCCTGCCAGAATCGATAAGCTCATGACCTGGTTTAAATATACGAGTGACACCTTCTGTCATTGCAAGGCACTCTATTACCGTCAGGGTAAGGCTTGTCCCCAGCGAGACGCTTTCATCGTCATGGCGACCCCGGGGCTGAGGCCGAGGCCGACAGGTCGGCCGACGCTTCGTCCTAAATCGTCCGATAAATAGGACCCTCGCAATGCAGAGGGCTCGCAATGACAGCGATAATAGAGAGCGGCAAAGAGTCACTGATGAACCGGACGAGTGCAGGACATCGTCTCAACCTCTCATTTAAGGTATTGGTCCCCATGATCCGGCACCACCACGAATGGTATGATGGCACGGGACACCCGGACGCTTTAAAGGGTGAAGAGATACCCCTTGATGCCGGGATCATAAGCGTGTCTGATGCCTATATCAGCATGACCACGCAGTATTCTTATCGGGAAGCCATGTCTCATGAGGAGGCGTTGGTGGAGCTCAGGCAATGTTACGGTACCCAGTTTGAACCTGAGATGGTTGAGGCGCTCTGCCGGCTCATGAATGAGGATAACAGTCAGGACGGTTCTTGTGCCCTTGACAAAATCATTATAATGTGATATATATAGCATAATATATGTTAATATATGTTAATTTAGAATAATATAGAATAATAGGGCTATGTGAAAATGAATATTCTGTTCCGAGAAAGGCAAACCCGCCAAAAGGCGTCACGGTATGATAAAGGGAGCACCGGGGCGGGGGGTTTGGCACAGCTTATCTGGCTAAGGATTATTGTTGACACTAGCTATCTTAGCAGGCCTGATGTAAATGGCAACCCCGCCCCATTCAGGGCTTGAAATCCATGGTATAATATTAGTATCTAAGAATGGAAAAACAAAGGTGTCCTGAGCAGTGTTGCTGACGACCTGGCCAGGGCAGCTATATGTGGGGTGAACATTATGGCAGAGGTGGTTCACCATGTAGTAACCTAGTTGACTGCGTGGCTGTCTTGTTGAGCCGGGGCTATATGAAACACAGCGGGGAGAGCTGAAAGGCTGGCATAAAGCGGCGATAGCAACGTTGACGGCATTACTCCTGCTGAAGGAAAAGATCGATGAGCCTAGGGACGAGTTGGCGAGTGATGTGCTTCACCAATCAACGCCTATTATCAGGGAAGTGGGGGGGGCAACTTGAGCCGTGTATTCCCTAAAGAGGAGCGTTCCAAATGGGTTATGTGATATTATTTGTATTAGCGGCTGCAGTGATGATACCCATGGCAGCGTTCTTTGTTTTAACGCTAGCAGCCGTTATCTTTGCCTGGACCAAAATCTTTCCCTTCATTAGGGGTATAGCCGAGTGGATTACAGATCGGCGTAACCTTTTACCCTTCGTCCTCTTCATGCTGATCGTGATAGCCGCCACTTTTGTGCTGTTAATCAGTGCATACTTCTTTACTGTAAAAGTTAGCTCGGTTGGGTTTCTCGCACTTATTCCTTTAATCTTCATCCTCGGCATTGTATGGACCATCTTCTGGGGCGGCATGGGGCTGGCTATGATAATGTGGATTACAAGGCTGAGCCACTGGGGATACGCTCACTTCAGGACACGGTTCGAGCGAACGTCACCACCTAGCGGCCTGCCCGCTTACCGTAGCAGACGGCGACTACCGGCAAGGCGGCCCATTACAAACCAACCCCCACCAGTCCCATCCACCGAGGAGAAGGCCAATGCCAAGGCTGAGGCAAAGCATAAGGTTAAGGCCAAGGCTGAGGACGAAATTGAGGCTTACTATCGGTCTGAGTACCAAAGATTTCTTGCGGAGGCTAAGGCTAAGGCTGAGGCTAAGACGGCTAAGGTAGAAGAAAAGGCTGAGGCAGAGCAGAAGGCTAAGGCTAAGGCTAAGACCAAGGCTGAGGAAGAAATTGAGACTTACTATGAGTCTGAGTTCCAAAGATTTCTTGCGGAGGCTAAGTCTAAAGTGGAGGCTAAGACGGCTGAGGCTAGAGCTCAGGCAGAGCAGATTGCTGAGGCTAAGGCCAGACCAAGACTAAGGCGGAGGAGGAGGCTAAAGCAGGGGAAATAGCTAAGGCTAAGGCAGAAGAGAGCGATAATGAGCATGGCTGAAGCGGCCGCTTCAGCCATGCTTTGATTAACGGAGCAGGGAAAGTCTATTCAAACTGTAGCGGAAGATGCTACTCGCCCTCTCATGTCCCGACTTCTTGTTCCTCCTCAACCTCTTCTAACAGGGCTCTTAGGGTTGCGCGGGTATTCCGCTCTATATCAATACTGATATAGATGAACTGGGCAAAAGCGTAAAGATACGCGAAACTGAGGAAGCCCCCCACGACGCCCATGATAATACCTAAGATGACACTTGCGCCACCTCCAATGATTCCGACGACTAGGCTCACTATGAACACAATTATGCCCACCAGCCAGGCCAAAATCACAAAGACTCGAGCGATGGTGCGAAAGTTCCTGTACTTCATCTTCACCCCCTTTTTATGCTGCCCTTTAAGGCGCTTGTCCTCCAAGATTACCATTACTGCCAATGAGTGTCAAGGCAGCCGAGGGGCTATTTCCCAGAGCCAAAGTGGTAGTTGACCCCTTCCATGTGATTGCCGATTCCAATAAAAGGATAGATGAAGCGAGGAGAATAGAGCAAGATGTATTCCGGAACAGGAAAGTCAGGATACCCAGGAAGATATTCCTGATAGGTAGGGAGAAGCTAAGTGATGAGAAGAAGCAGAAGGTCAATGATCTGTTGGATAAGTATCCTGGTCTAAAGGGCTTTTATTGGGCTAAGGAGAAGATAAGAGAACTCTACCGGCAACAAAGCCGGGAGGAGGCGAGTGAGTTGCTGAATAACATCATCATCAACCTCAAATCGAGCGATGATGGGGAACTGATAAGGTGGGGCAACACCTTAAAGCGATGGAAGGAGCCCATTTTGAATCATTTCGATAACAGGACGACCAATGGGTTTACCGAGAGGTGTAATACCAAGATAAAGATGCTGAAGCGCAACTCCTATGGGCTAAGGAATGTGGAGGTCTATTGGAGAAAAATGCTCCTGGGGTTTGTACCGTCCCGAAGCTGTTTCCACTCAATTTGACATAGAGCCGGCTGTGTTGTGCGGTATCCAGGACATTGGTGATACTATCATTCCCTCATTGAACCCGTCATCGCTACCCCTCCGCTTTGCGAGAGTCCGACTTATCGGACGATTATAGGACGAAGCGTCGGCCGACCTGTCGGCCTCGGGGGACTCCCCTATATAGTGTCTACCTATTTGAACCTACAGTATGGAATGGATGTCTTTTCCTCTAAGCGTCTCCAAGGTTGTTTCACAGTAGAGCTCCTGGTGATGGTAATAAATCGAAATCAACGATACTATATATAACCTATCTATCTGAACGAGATCAGGCTGTTTAACCTGTCCCTGATTTGACTTTCGCTCCGGATTATACTGTGAAGACTGACCAAAGCCTAAATATCGAGCAAAGATTCCATATCGGAAAAAGAAGTCTGCATAATCCCGCCCGGGCTAAATGAGGAGCAGGCTATCGGCAGGATTATCGATGAGACACCGAAGGAGGACATGGAGAGGTAGGTACGTCGAGCTGAGATTCCGGTCGTTGGATAATAATAGCAGCGAGAGGGGAACAGATTCAGGGCAGATACTCAAATATTTTCACATAGAAGAATTGTTCCTCTTCCCCTTCAATCACCGCTGGAATCACTTCTGGATCAGATTGATGGACTAATTTGTAGTGCTCCAGTTCCTCCAGCGGCACCGGGCTGATGAAGCGATCCTCCCCCACTATCCTGTAGTTTGGAGCGGTTTGACTTTCCAAATATTCCATTGCTTCCTCATAGGTGGCGAAGGTCTCAGTGCTGGTGATTTCCTTAATAGTCGTCCATAAAAGCTTCACCTCCTCGTATGAAATTACCACTGTTGAATCATAGGGAACTACCGCCTCCCCCCCAAAATTGTACAGTCTAGAGCACATGGATCGATAATACTCAGGATAATATAACGTTGTAAGCTCCCTTTCTCCCTCGGCGGGGTCTATATCATATAACTCCATAAACTGCGATTCGCTCTTTCCAGCCCAGATAACTATGGTAGGGAATTTTCCGTTAGCCGTATCAGTGTCAAGGATCACATATTTGGAGCCCAGCTCATCGAGCATCTCGTTCGCTGAGGATTCATCCTGAGCGGTAAAAAACTGAGCCGTTTCCCGGGCACCACTCTGAAATGGATTTGCATTCGGTATGCGGTGGGCTATGCGGGTGATCCAGTGACCGGAATCCCAGGGGTTCATCACCCCATATGCCGATTCTGGATAATCATACCCCTCTCCTGCTGGGGGTCTCTCATATAATTCATAATAGAAATCCTCGTCCTCGAATGGGTCCGGGGTATTGTCCCTCATCCAGACTAGCGAGCTATACCAAGCCTCATTGGGAGGCTTGGGCTCTCTTGCAACCTCCATTGCCACCACAATGCTGGGGAGAATAGCTATGAGAAACACCATCATCGCCACCCCTGCCACCCGAGCATGCCTTGCGCTGAGATATCCTCTAGCTAAGATAGCCTCCACCCTGGGGTAAAATGCTCCTAGAAACTGGATCACCTCCCCCCTCTCCCCCTTTTCACGCTCCGGCAGCGCTTCTCTCAAGTAGCTCCATACCAGTATCCTCCAGCACAAATATCCGCTGAGCAGAGCAACATTCACCGCAAAGTAGTAGGAGAACCGGTTCTGGCCCAGCATAGCCAACAGCATTATTATGCTCCACACAATTAGAAATGTTTTCTCGGCATTCCCGTCCTTGACCTGAGCGCGAATTATCAGGCCCAGCGCTATGAGGGCGAGGAAAATACTGGTGGTGAAGAACCACAATATTCGCAAAAAGCCAATTATGGAGAGACCTGTTTGCACCTCGCCAATGGTCCTTGCCGCCCCCGATGGCGCAAATATGCTGAATTTTGCCAGCATCGAGTGGAGCAAGGAAGAATCGACAGCATAGAAAACACCCACAGCCGCTAAAGCAAGACCTACCAGCACCAGAGGATAGTAGGCTCGCCTTAATTTTCCATAATCCATCAGCCGTGAAAGGCCGCTCAGCCCCAGAAATGCTAACATGCCGATGGTTAATGACGCGATGACGAGTCCCCCGTACATAAGCAAATTTGAGAAGGGGATAACCACTACTAAGGCTATAAGAAACATCGGCACCCCGATGATGCAAAGGTAGTCTGTTGACTTGCCCCTTAAATGATCGATGATGTATTGAACTATCATATAGGCAAATATTACCAATACAAACAGCAGCCCCCCGCTCCAGGAAATCAGATATATCCCCAGGGCTAACCCGGCTAACAGGGCATAGATCAGCGGCTTGCTGAGATTCCCCCAGTCCCTGCTCCATACATGACTAAATGACGTCTCCCTTCCCCTGGCGCGTTTTATTGCCAATATAAGGAACAAGGCCGCTATTGCACTGAACAGGACCTCGGCAATATGGTGGTCGGTAAACCCCAGCAGGGAGCGGAAGAGGAATTGACCCGGTAGAATGGCAATCAGAGCGGCAGAGAGCAACCCGACATTCCGGTTAAACAGCTCTCTCCCCATAAAGTATACCGGTACAGTAACCAGTGCCCCTAAGATAGCAGGAAAATATGCGCCCACTGTTTCTATGGTATGCTGGGTGGGGCTCCCCAATGCAATGACCCATATGAAAAACCCAAGCATGAGATCGAAGAAGGGGGCAAAAGGCACAGCCTGTCCGTAGGGATAAAAGGTATAGGGGTCGAAGGCGATCAGGTGGGGGAAATGTTGCACCAGATTCTCCACCAAGCGCATGTGATACCAGGGGTCGGCGAATTGGAATCTGACCCAATCCCCCATGAATACGTCTTCATGGGGTAGCCATACCCGCAAGGCCAACGCAATGCCAAAGATTATGAGGAGTATTATGCCGTAGATCGCCCTCCTGGAGAGCCCGGCTCTAATCTTTGCTGGGAGAGTGCTCATCTGGCCAATATTCTATAACAGATCTTGGCTGAAGGCAAGAGCGACTTACTTACTGGAAACTCACTAGCATATTCTTTAGCCTATAAGAAGGTGCTAATAGCGGGGCTAGCCCAGGGATAAAAGAGCAGCTACCACTTGGCATTGGCTTGAAAGGGGATGGAACTCTGATCTTGACGAGATAGATAGGTGACACCCTAGACAACCTCTCGGTTATGCTGACCCCTTCGCTTTCTGTCATTCTGACCCCGATTTATCGGGGGAAGAATCTCCCGAATAAGGCGTAGGTCTAGATTCTTCGTTGCCCCTTCGCTTCTCTCAGGGCTTCGGCTCAGAATGACAAAGAGAGGAGGTGATATATCATTTAATGTGCTCGATGAGTACGAGCACTTGACAGGGCCACACCAGTACTGTACTATTCAACGTTGTTTAGACCCGCTTTTCCCTGGGGTATGGCTTACCGCCACATAGCAATATAGACCACGTGGCTTTTTGGGAGCGCATCATCTGCCTAGAAGGGGGGTGCCCTATTGACAGCGGCCCAGCGCGCTGCTTTTGAGAATTGAAAGGGGGCTTTGCCTACAAGGATATGAAACTTATTAAAACAACAAAGTCTATTTGTCCCGAAGATTTGAGGGTTCTGGATGCGGAATTATGGGAAATCGATGGTCAGGTGATCATAAAAAAGATTTGCCCCGAACACGGAA
>Ga0209991_10000545_pt1 | contig 16560 bp, 11 predicted proteins | sample ChitaG_FD_183167 | JGI IMG/M metagenome (GOLD analysis project Ga0209991, IMG submission 183167) | Deep subsurface microbial communities from South Pacific Ocean to uncover new lineages of life (NeLLi) - Chile_00310 metaG (SPAdes)... | ecosystem: Environmental > Aquatic > Marine > Oceanic >...
TATTGGACAGGGCGCTGACCTGTCTTTTGCCGAAAAGGAGGGTATCGCAGTCAAAAGAGGACCGGTGGCCGATCCCGTCACCTTGCAGACTCCAATAGAATGGGTCTTTGCAGGTGGGGATGCCTTTTATGGGCCAAAGTCTGTGGTAGAGGCCGTGGCTTGTGGGAAAGAGGCGGCTGAGAGCATCCACCGTTATATGAACGGTATCGATCTCAAGGAGGGAAGGGAGCAGGATTGGTCCTATGAAAAGCCCGATATAGAAGGGGAACCCCATCTGTCTAGGACTCCCATGCGGAAGATATCCCTTGAGGAGCGAGATGGCAACTTCAAGGAAATAGCTTTGGGGTTTACAGAAGGGGAGGCAAGGGCCGAGGTCCAACGCTGCCTGAAATGTGGGATCTGCTCTGAATGTTACCAGTGTGTCTCTGCATGCCTGGCCGGCGCAGTGGATCATTCTATGATTCCACGGGAGCACACCATAGATGTGGGATCCATTATACTTGCCCCAGGTTTTATCCCCTTTGACCCAAGCCTGCATGACACATACGGCTACTCTGAACATCCAAATGTAGTCACCAGCATCGAGTTTGAGCGTCTGCTCTCGGCGTCAGGGCCTTATAAAGGTCATCTGGTCAGGCCTTCAGCGGATCATAAAGAACCGAAAAAGATTGCCTGGATACAGTGTGTGGGTTCAAGAAATGTCCAGGTGGAGGACAAGGGGTATTGTTCTGCTGTCTGTTGCACCTATGCCATAAAGCAGGCCATGATAGCTAAAGAGCATTCCACCATACCATTAGATACCGCTATCTTCTATATAGATGTGCGTACCCATGGTAAGGAGTTTGAGAGATATTATAACCGGGCCAAGGATGAAGTAGGGATTCGTTTTATAAAGTCGAAAATAAATAATGTATTGCCAGGTGATGAGCCTGGAAGTCTCAAGATCAGGTATACAGATGAGGCCGGAAGACTGGTTCAAGAAGACTTTGACGTAGTAGTCTTATCCATAGGGCTCAATATCTCTCAGGAAGCCCTTGATCTGGCTGGGAAAATCGGCATTGAACTGGATCACTACAATTTTGTAAACACCAGTAGTTTTGAACCGGTTACAACATCAAGGCCTGGGGTCTATACATGTGGTGTGTTTGAGGCCCCCAAGGATATACCCGACACAGTTGCCCAGGCCAGTGCCGCTGCATCTTCGGCTACCTCTGCCCTTTCAGAAGTAAGAGGTACAAGGATTAAGATAAAGGAGTATCCGCCTGAACGTGATGTTAGTGAAGAACCAATAAGAATCGGTGTGTTTATCTGTCATTGTGGTATAAACATAGGCGGGGTAGCAGATGTGCCGGCGATTGTAGAATATGCCAAAACTCTCCCACATGTGGAATATGCAGAGGCTAATCTATTCACGTGTTCGGAGGATACACAGGTAAAGATGAAAGAGGTCATCACAGAAAAGCTTCTTAATAGAATAGTGGTAGCCTCATGTACACCAAGAACACATGAGGCATTATTCAGAGAGACATGCAGGGAATCCGGCCTTAATCAGTATCTGTTTGAGATGGCAAATATCAGGGATCAATGCACATGGGTTCACATGGGTGAGCCTGAGAAGGCTACGGAAAAGGCAAAGGATCTGGTGCGTATGTCAATAGCAAGGGCGGCTACACTGGAGCAGCTTTATGAAATCCCACAGACGATCTGTCAAGAAGCTCTAATAGTCGGCGGTGGTGTGGCCGGGATGACAACAGCTTTGGGATTGGCTGAACAAGGGTTCAAGGCCTATTTGATAGAGAGGGAGGATAGGCTGGGCGGCCAGGCCCTTAAATTACATACCACATGGAAGGATGAAAAGATACAGCCTTATGTTGAAGAACTGGTTAAAAAGGTTAATGAAAATTCCCTGATTGATGTGCATTTGCAGACCAAGATCAAGGAGGTACATGGTACTATAGGAAATTTTACATGCAAGTTGGCCGATACCCAGGGCAAAGAGACAGAGGTGAGTTATGGTACAGCTATTATTGCCAATGGGGGAGAAAGTTATAGGCCTGAAGAGTATCTCTATGGAGAAGATCCCAATATCTTGCTATCTCTGGATCTGGATCAGGAAATTATGCAAAATTCTGACAGGCTAAGAGCGGTAAATACCGCTGTTTTTATCCAATGTATTGGCTCCAGGGAGCCAAACAGACCATATTGCAGCAAGGTATGCTGCACCCATTCCATCCACAGTGCATTAACCCTTAAGGAATTAAACCCTGATATGGATATCTATATACTCTACAGGGATATAAGAACTTACGGAGAAAGGGAGGATATATTTAGAGAGGCACGATTAAAGGGTGTTCGGTTTATCCGCTATGAATTGGATGATAAACCAAAGGTTGAAAAAAAGGATGGCAGGCTCAGGGTGACTGTCAAGGATCAGGTAATTAATATGCCTGTGGGGATAGATACCGATATTATAACCCTGGCTTCGGCGGTTATGCCACGGGATGATAACCATGTGTTTTCTGAGCTCTTTAAGGTTGCTATGACTCAGGATGGCTTTTTCATGGAGGCTCATGCAAAGCTTAGGCCCGTAGATTTTTCTTCTGCGGGGATGTTTGTCTGTGGTTTGGCCCATGGTCCCAAAGCCATTGATGAGGCCATCTCCCAGGCAAAAGCAACTGTCTCCAGGGCATGCATGATTCTCTCCCACAAAGAGAGAATGGCTGGTGGAGCTGTTGCTGAGGTAGACCCTGATCTTTGTGCTATTTGTTTGACCTGTATCAGGGTATGTCCTTTTAGCGTGCCCCAGATCGATTTTGAAAATTCAGTAGCAAAGATCGACCCTGGCGCCTGCCAAGGATGTGGTACCTGTGCCGCCATGTGCCCTAACAGTGCTATCCAGGTAAGTCATTATAAGGACAGCCAGATGATTCCTAAATTGATGGCGGTATACTAGGGATGTTTAATTTTTGATTTTTGATTTTCAATTTCCGATTTAATGATCAAGAGCTTTTTCTTCAAATTGTCAATCCCTGGCCCAGACCTGGCATGCAATGCTTATGCTATATAATCTGAGCTAATAGATACTATAGCAATTGTAATATATGCCAAGGAAGTCGCGCCAGGGCGGGCGTCAATCGAAAATCATCAATGTAGAAGGGGATTGAGAAATGGAGGATTATGAACCAAGAGTTGTAGCCATGCTCTGTAATTATTGTGCCTACAGTGCTGCTGATTTAGCAGGTGTTGGAAGGATTCAGTATCCCACTAATATCCGTATAGTCCACTATCTATGTACGGGCAAGGTGGAGATCGTCCACATCTTAAAGGCATTTGAGGCAGGGGCAGACGCCATATTCGTAGGAGGATGAGAGCCTGGCACATGTAATTTCCTGGAGGGAAATTTGAGAGCCGCGAAAAGGATTGAATACACCAAGAAACTGTTAGATGAGATCGGGATAGGGAGTGAACGGCTTGAGTTTTTTCATATAGCAGCTTCTGAAGCACCGCTGATTGCAGAAACTGCAAAGGAGATGACAGAGCGGGCAAAAAAGCTGGGTCCCAATCCATACAGGATAAAGCTCCAACAAGATAGTAAAAAAGATAAGGAGTAATCTATGATCACAGCAGACAGAAAACCTTTTGAGGAGATCAAGGAATCGGTAAAGGATTATAAAAAGATAATGGTTTTGGGCTGCGAGACCTGTGTTGCCATCTGCCAGGCAGGGGGTGAAAAAGAGGCGGAAATTTTGGCATCGGAGTTGAGGCTGGCCTTTGGCAATGAGGGAAATAAGGTCGAAGTCAATGACGAACTCGTAGTTCGCCAGTGCGATGATGAGTTTATGGCTGATCCTGCGTTTCTGGAAAAGGTAAAAGAGGCTGACGTTATACTATCCATTGCCTGTGGGGTAGGAGTCCAACATGCATGTAACTTTTTTAACCGCGTCATTACGGATAAACCTATACGAGTAATTCCGGGGTTAAATACTACCTTTATGGGTGCCAATATTGATGTTGGCCTTTGGGAGGAACGCTGCCTTGGGTGTGGAGATTGTGTCCTGGAAAAGACAGGTGGTATATGTCCTATTGCAAGGTGCGCTAAAAGCCTGCTGAATGGTCCATGCGGGGGATCTTCTGATGGAAAATGTGAGATCAACAAGGAGCTCGATTGTGCCTGGAATCTCATTATCGAGCGACTCGAGGCATTGGGAGACCTGGAAAGAATTAAGCCAGTTGAGATGTATAAAGACTGGAGATCGAGTTACAGTGGTGGTCCAAGAAAGAGGGTAAGGGAGGATTTAAGGCTATGAAATCTGGAAGCAATCTTGAAAGGCTGTTAGAAAAGGGTGAATTTGTTGTTACCGGCGAGTTAGGGCCTCCAAAGGGTCCGGATGTGGATGTGGTTAAAAAGAAGGCAGCCATGCTAAAGGGCAATGTAGATGCAGTCAACATTACTGATAACCAGACGGCCATTGTCAGGATGTCCTCAATAGCCACTGCCAAGATATTGATAGAGGAAGGCCTGGAGCCAAACATGCAGATGGTGGCCAGAGATCGCAACAGGATAGCCATGATGTCTGATCTCTTTGGTGCATCTGCCTTTGGAATTAAAAATATGCTTTGCCTTTCTGGCGATCATCAATCATTTGGAAATCACCCTGAGGCCAAGAATGTTTTTGATATAGACTCCATTCAGATGATCTATATGGTCAAAACCATGAGGGACGATCATAAGATGATCTGTGGCGAGGAGATAGAAGGGGATTTCAAGATGTTTATCGGGGCAGCAAGTAACCCCTTTGCCGACCCATTTCAGTACAGGGCTCACAGGCTTGCTAAAAAGGTGGAAGCCGGTGTTGACTTCATTCAAACCCAATGTATCTATGATATGAAGCGATTTAAAGAATTTATGAAGCAGGTAGTAGATATGGGGTTGCATGAAAAATGTAAGATCTTAGCCGGTGTCACCCCGCTCAAATCTGTAGGTATGGCCCGATATATGGCTGCCAATGTTAGTGGAATTATTATCCCGGAAGAAATTATAGACAGACTTAAGGGAGCAGGAAAAGGTAATGTTGCCACTGAAGGGATAAAGATTCTCTGCGAGCAGATGCAAGAACTCAAGGAAACAGAAGGAATTGCTGGAATCCACCTGATGGCAATTGAATGGGAACATAAGGTAGCTGAGATTATGGAGATGGCAGGGTTCCTCCCAAGACCTACAATATAACAGCTCACCCTTTTATTATTTCGCCTTTTCTTTGTAGTATTGATGATACTCAAAAACTTTTTTTATATAATACTGGGTGGCCTTGAAGGGTGGAACACCCTGGTATTTCCTGACTTTCTTACTTCCGGCATTGTAGGCTGCCAGAGCCAGTTTGACATCTCCGTTAAATTGATTCATAAGCTTTCTAAAGTATCTGACACCTGCGTTGATATTGTGCTCTGGGTTGAAGCTATCTCTTACGCCCAAGGCTTTGGCTGTCTTAGGCATTAACTGCATAAGTCCCTTTGCACCTCTTTTTGAAATTGCTTTGGGGTTGTAACGGGACTCTACCATAATAATAGCCTTTACAAGGTCTGAATCAATCTGATAGCGATTTGCAGCTTGAAGGATAATTGGATGTAACAAAGCTTCCGTTTTCTTGCCATGAGCAGATAGCAAGCTTCTTTCCGGGGTACTGACTGGATGCTCCTCTGGCAGAGATGGGGGAATCTTGTATCTGCTAGATTCATCCAGGATTTTGCCCAAGGAGGGGTCGGATTTAGGTTGCATCTGTGCGATCTGTCCGGCTAGATCGCTTTTAGGAACGCTCAACTTTTTTGGGGCCATCGATTTTCCAACCATCGGCTCGGTTTGCTTTTGGCCTTCATAAGGGGGTTGGGCGAATAAAACCAGAGACATTACAAAAATAAATAGACAGCGGACCAGAGCACCCAAAGGTGGCTTTATAGGCGATGCTTCATCCATTGTTGATCCAATGCACCTTCCTCTCCAATAATGAAGTTCTTGCTTTGCTGATTTTAATAATATGGAAAAGATAGAATTGTCAAGTAAAGATTACAAGATATGGTATTTTTTATTTTTTTTCTTCAATATGTAGTATCTCCAAAACAAAGGCACCTTGTCAAGCTATCCATAGAATTATCCAACTGTGGGGGGATTCGGGAAAGGTCGGAGGAATGAGGTTTTAGGGACAACATTATGGGTTGTTACGGATGGATTCTTTTATTTTTCTTCTAATAAGCAGATACCCTATGAAGACAAGGAGAAGTCCGATAATGAAAATCAGATTGTTATCCTTAAGTATACCATATGAAAATGCTGATACGCCAATTATACATATAAGAATGATCAGGGTTTTGTTTTTAAGAATATATGATGTAACTTTTAATGTCATAAAGGTCTTAGGAGACATAATGTGATAGGAACTAGATAGGCAAAAGATTTAAGGCCGAGGTTACTGATCTAAATTGTACGGCAGATGTTCACTAGTCGACCTACCTTTTCTATCTCTACAACAACCTCATCCCCATCCTTCATATATATTGAAGGTTCACGAAAGGCACCAACTCCATGAGGTGTGCCAGTTATGACAACATCACCAGGTATCAGGGTAAAATTTTTTGATATAAAGCTGATAAGTTCAGGGAGTTTGAATACCATCATACTTGTATTACTATTTTGCATAATCTGGCCATTAAGCCAGCACCTTATCTTCAGGGAATGGGGATCAGGTATATCGTCGGATGTAACGATCCAGGGACCAAGGGGGCAAAAGGTATCAAGGGATTTTCCCCTCACCCATTGCCCATCACCAAATTGCAGATCCCTGGCGCTCACATCATTGGCACATGTGTATCCGAAAATTGCTTTCATGACCTCGGTTTTCGGGCAATTATGTATTGTTTTTCCAATAATTACAGCAAGTTCTGCTTCAAAATCTACCTTTTTGGCAAGATTTACATCCCAGGTAATAAAATCATTATGCCCGATCAAGCTGTTCGGAAATTTTGCAAAGATCAGAGGAGATTCCGGAATTTCTCCTTTGCTCTCCCGGATATGATCTATATAGTTTAGTCCTATAGCAACTATCTTGGATGGATTGCTTACGGAAGGAGCAAGTTTAATCCTATCCAGGCCTACAGCCTTCCCAGAGGGCCTACAGTCTTGGCCCTTTTTGATGAAATCTATCATTTCACCTTGGAAATCAATGGGTATAAGACTGTCAGCATTTATTATGCCCAAACGAATGCTGTCTTTATCGTAGAATTGGGCTATTTTCATAAAAGCTCTATATGTTCCTTTATATATTAATTATACAAAGCGGTTGTAAAGAAGTAGTTGGTGAAAGAAATATAGTGGAAATGCTTTTGCTAAGTCAATTGAGAAAGTGAAACTTTTGCTTGCATGAAGAGTGGTTTTTTTGGTTATTAATATGAGCAGGAATGAATAGTTTTTTGGATTAACGGTTTTTGCAGACAAAAAAGGAGAACAAAATGGTAGAAAAAAACATTGACTTATCAGGGAAAGTGGCATTGGTGACTGGAGGTAGCAGAGGCCTTGGTAAAGATATTGCTTTGGCAATAGCAGAAAAGGGTGCAAAAGTGGCCATTTGTGGCAGAAAAAAGGAAAATCTGGATCAAGCTGTAGAGGAATTCCACAAACGTGGTCTGAATCTGATGGCCGAGTGTGCTAACATAGGTAAATCAGACCAGGTAAAGGCCCTGTTACAGGCTGTAGATGAGCAGTTTGGGAGGCTCGATATCCTCATAAATAATGTGGGCATGAACATCTTGACACCTTCTGTGGTAGAGACTGATGAGGGGTTATGGGATAAGATTCTTGAGACAAATCTTAAGGGCCCTTTTCTTGTCAGCAGCTATGCTGCCAAGCTAATGAAAAAGGCAGGAGGTGGAAAGATAGTTAATATATCCTCCATTGCAGCTCAGAAGGCTAGCAGGGGTATGGGGATATACTGTGTGGCTAAGGCAGGGGTTGAGATGTTGACCAGGGTTTTGGCAGTTGAGCTGGCTCCAGAACATATAAATGTTAATGCAGTTGCTCCAGGCATGGTAAGAACTAGATTCAGCCAACCTTTATGGAGTGACGAAGGCCTTTTAAAGGAAATTTTAAGAACAATTCCTATGGGCAGGATTGCAGAGACAGGTGATGTAGTTGGTGCTGTCCTGTTTCTGGCCTCAGGCCTTTCTGATTTTATAACAGGAGAGATTATTACTGTGGATGGGGGATCAATGGCCTAGTTTTTTTAAGGGAAATCAGCCTTGCCTATTAGTCTAATAATCTGCCGGCTCTAAACGTTGCGCACCAGCAATGCATATCTTAAAAACTTTTTTTCAGCATTTTTATAATCTGTCTTTGAGTAATATCTTAGATTCTCTGGAATTCGAAATATTTTCTTATACTTCTTTAAGAGTAGTTGTATACCAGCATTTTCTTTTAAATCTTTTTTCATGATTATCTAATATGTTGGTTTGTAAAATCCAGCTTACCGGATTATAGTTTCTTTAATTAAAAGGGGCCTAAATATAGATCGTTCATAAATCCGGCACAGAAAGATAGCTGTATCTTTTGCAATTCCTATATCCCGCAGGCGGCAATAGATATGCAAAGGATTCATGTAATGTTTAATACCTGCTCCCATAATGAACATCCGCTCCCTATCAATTTAGTTACATGAGGCTTTGACTCATCATAGACCATCTCGGCCATCTATATAATGCTTTCCAAGATGCTGTTATTATCGCAGGTGCAAATCCTTCCTTTATATTATATTATGAAGATGCCCTGCAGAAAAGATGCACAAACATCCGAGAAGCCTTTTAAGTGCCACCTCAGACTCCCTTTTAAAGATATAACCATTGGAGGCCCTTGGCCATCACGTGGTTTATTATTAAGGTGTTGAAGTTGGGTGGCACCTGATAACGACTTAACTTAATATTATGCCAAAATCATGCCACATTTTTGGGTCAGGAAAATGGTTTTAGATTCCAAATGCTTATCTTTGTATCAATTAACATCGATCTAGAGAATGGTAAAAAAATACCAGTTTATAGGAAATTTTATTCCACTTTTTGGCGAACTTTACACATTTTTTAAGGTGGGAGTAGGAGGAAAAGGAAATCGAACTGGCATGCGCTGATAAAAAGAGGGAGATCAAAAGCCTATGACCGCTTCCAAGAACTATTAGAGAATTGTGAGCACTACTTCTTCTTCCTGTAACCTTATGATTTTATCGATTTCATTGCGCAGAGCCGGATAATCCTCAACTGGGATGCGTTCACAAAAACTGGAAAACGATTGCTTTATCTTCACTTTTCCCTTTTTTGTGAAAAAGCTACGTTCGAGTGAAAGACAATTAGTCCTGATCGCTTTAGAATCGGGTGTCTGCTTTAGTTCGACTCCTTCCGGGAGGATGAAATCTATCTCCAAATACTGAGTGCTCGGCACACCGAGCACAAGAGGGTGGTTGCGTTTTACCAGGGAGAATAGATTTTTCGGGTGCCAATCTTTTGGTATTTTAAACCGTAGTTCATCCCCTTCACGACGCACAAATGTTGGCGCATCAAAGCTGATTTTAACACTTGCTGGACGTGTGGCATCAGTTACCTCGATGTTTTGATAATTGAGCATTTTTGCTCCAGGTATAAAGTTGCTTAGGAACCGTTGTAGGAATTGAATGAAATTTTCTTTATTACGGGCGATCCTGCGAATTGCGGCTCCGTTCCGACCCTCGGCTGTAATTACAACTTCGGCATTACAATTCCCGTTTTTCAAGATATTCATCACAATCTGCTTTTTCAAATAATCTATTTTAGCCGCATGAAACGGGATCCATTTCCAAGCATACCTGCCTTTCAAATCCAAGACAAATGCCCAGGTACCCTGATTATCCTGGCGCAAATGACCAACATCCAGTGCATCAACTGTAGGATCGAAAAAACGCCCCTTTTCAAGATCCAGCTGGGCTGGGATATATACAATGACATGATTAAATTGCTGCATCGGCAACTCCCGTATTATTTGACCAAAATGGCGGGAGCGCACAAGAGCAAATTGGGCCTCAATTCCTCCGAGCCGTGCAAGTGTGATAAAGAATACTACCTTGTCTTTACAATCTCCATATCGGCGTGCTAGTACGATTGGTGCTGCATGTGGCTTAACTCCTGTAATAATATGCTCATAGTCCTTCTGGTACCGGATTTCAGTCATCAGGTATGCTTGTATGCGGTATAGTTTTTCTATTGGTGTATCGGCACCTTCAAAGAGTGTTTTTGCCAGTTGGACGATTTCTGGACTCTCACGGAAAACGTTTTGCAGAAGGGCTTCTTCCCATTTATGAAACAGATCCCAGCTTGGGACCGTACTGATTTTCAGTACCCATGCTATTTCGCTGATGTGTGGTGATCTATTTTCAGGTATCAGTACCGGTGCTTCAGCAGTGCTCCAGGCTATGCGGGTAAAGGATCCCTTTTTATGTTCTTCCCTTTTGATGCTTCCCCTGGAAAATTCTAATATTTTTGTGTCTTCAAGCGCCAATAGAACAAATCGGGAATTGAAAATTTGAGTTTTATACTGTTGAAACCACCAGGTATTCGTGTAATATTGCACCAGGTATTTGTTCGGTGGGGAGTCATGACGAAATTGAACAACCACCGTTGAACCGATTCCCATTTTTCTGAAGCGGATTACCCCCCCTCGGATAGAAGAGGCTTCCACCCTTTTGCCCTTTGGGTCAACCGAATAGGCTCGCAATATTCGGGAGCGACCTCTTTTTGGAAGGGTGTATTTGGTCATTTGATCACGCCCGGACTTGTTTAAGACGTGAGTGACGGTGGTAATTACATTAACGGTGCTTCCGTCTCTTTTCAGTTCAGTTACCATATCATCGAGTAATAGCGCTGTGTCTGCACCATTGTGGAACCGAATATTGTTACGGGAGGCCACTGCTTTTTGAATAGTTTCTTGATCGGGGACATCTTTTGTCCAGGGGCCTGAGACCGGAGGTGCTATAAAATCTAGACGGTTTGCCAATCGTTCATTATCCGGATCCCGATCGAGGGCTTTCTGCCAAAAGCGTACTGCTTTGTCTCGGGCCCCATAAAGGTATGCCAGCTCGGCATATAGACGATATCCCTCAGGTGCTGTAGGTGCCATTTCGATGAGTTTTAAAAACGCTTCTTCGGCTCCGGGGCGATTATTGGATTGACGTCGAATCTCCCCCAGCTGCCACCAGGAGGATCTGCGGTTAGGCCATGAATTCGTGAGTTGCTTTGCAAAATGCTCAGCCAACTTGTAATTCTGCTTACTGCGAGAGATTCTAAACACTGCCTGCAATGCCCGGCGTTCATTGGGGAGATTAGAAAGCACTTTGTGATAAATGGCTTCCGCAGATTTCTGATAGCCAAGGCCTTCAAGCGCATCGGCCAGTACCAGTTGAATAGAGGGCCAATCCGGCCAGCGCTCTGTCATTGTCTTCAAGACATTGAGACGATCCTCTTTCCATTTCTCCTGTTTATAAATGCTGGCGAGGGTTTTCCAGGCGGTTGGGCGATTCGGGTGAGTGTTGGTTGTATCAAAGAGTAGTTTTCGTGCCTTTTGGGTAAGATTATTCTGCCGCCAGAAACGCGCCTGTTTGTTGGGAATCTGAATCAGCTGGTCTCCGGCCTCCATAACGAGCTGCCCAAGCAAGTCAGCGGTGCGGCCGCGCTCTGCATTATCCCACAAATTCAGTGTTAGCAGAAACCGTCCCGGAAGGCTTTTGGGATACTTTTTTGTAAAACTCTCAGCCAGTTTTACCGCCGAGATTTTTAAGCCCAATAGCCTTGCAGACCTGATCAATAAAAATTGTCGGCGGACGTCATTTTGAATCTTGGATGTAAATCGACTCAGGAATGTATCAGGAGTCGATGTCCTGATCATTTTTGGCACCTCAGTAGGACAGGGCGTGTCGGCAGGAAGGGCTTCCAACACGTTTGAATCAACAGGCATGCCCCCCGGTTTGGTTATACGTGCAAGTAGTTGCCACCCACCTTTATCTTGAGCGCTTTTAATGAGGATACGGTTTGCTCCAGAGCGGAGTACAACCGGGATGACAATGCCATCAAATGCCCACTGGCTAATATGTCGGTTCTCAAAAACAAGAATATTGTTTACCCAAACCTTTAATGCGTCGGTTGAAGAAATGCGAAGTTCGTACGGACCTTCTTTTTTTGTACGTATGACCGATGCCAGATAACACACAGCCCAGACATTTGGATGTAGTAGCTCTTTTAAATTTATTGAGTTTGTTGATCGGGCCGTTGGATAATTTGTCCGCCAGCCGATCTCAACTAGTTGCCCTTGATAGGTTTTGCTTAGGTCAATTTCCTGTTCCGGTGGATAGGATATGTCGAAGCCTTTGTTCTGATCATTATCCCATGTTCCGATCAAAGACAGAGGGATGTTCCAATCGATAATCGCAGTTGTTTTTTCCATGCGTTTCATCTTGCCGTGCACGAACAAGGAAATCCCCAACAAATAGGTTGCCAGCGCCTTTACCTCTGGATCGGGATGGTCTTGTAAGGCTTCGCAGAGTTGCTCCATTCTTAAACGTTCTCTTATGGTCCAGGACATTTTGGAAAGCCAATGGAGATGCAACAGCGGCGTATTATTGTCTGGATCGAGCAATGCAGCAACAAGGTGTTCAAATCGATCCGAACGTCTATCTTCGAGATATGCAAGATCGGCTGCGAGTTCGTGGTAGAGGGCTGTGTCTGGACCGGCTTTTTGGGCTGCTTCAACAGCAGTTCGTATACTGGCTACATCAGGGGCAGTGTAATATGCCTCCGCTGCTTTTAAAAGACTATCAGATTCTCTGGGAGGAGCAGTTTCGGGTAAAAAAAGTGTTGGACCTATAAATCTTGTTGTGGTGCAATTGAAGAGCGATATGAGCAAGAAAATTAAAATAAGGAGGTATTTCTTTTCTACCATTTAATATTCCCCATTGAACATTATCTAATTCTTGGCTGGGGTAACATATGCAGAGCCCTGATAACAGCCTGATTTTTTAGTCCTTATCATGTTCATCCTGGATGCTGCCAACCAATTCTTCTAAGATGTCTTCAAGGGTAAGCAGGCCTATAACTTTGCCGGTGTTGTCCAGGACAATTGCTTGATGTAATCTTTTTGCCTGAAAGCTATTGAGTTGGGTATCGATTTTCTTGTCTGCCTCAACAAAGTAAGGAGGGCGTAAAATCTTACTTATGGACAGGGACTTCTTTGCATCGATCAATCTGAAAAAATCCTTTGTATGGATAATGCCAACAATATCACCGTCTTTCCCTTTAGTAATAGGAAACCTGGAGTAACCCGTTTTTAAAATTATCTTTACAATATCTTCTATAGAGGCATCTATAGTGAGGACAGTCATCTTCTCTTTTGGCACCATGACCTCTTTGACGCTCTTATCATTTAAGGTGAAAACCCTTGAAAGCATCTTTCTCTCTTCAGTGGTAATTGCCCCATCGCCCCAACCAATCTTAATATAGGTCATGATTTCTTCTTCAGTAAGTAAAGGACCCTTTGTTTTGGAAACATCCACACCCATGAGAAGCAAAATCTTGTTTGTTATATAAGTGACCACAATAATCACGGGATTAAAAATCATCATAATCGCATTGAGCACTGGGGCAGTTAAAAAAGAAACCCTTTCATTAAAGTATTTAGCATAGACCTTAGGTGTAATCTCAGCAAAGATCAGGATGGTAATGGTTAAGATAACTGTCACATAAGCGATACCCCTTTGACCCCATAAAGATATTGCCAGTGCCGTGGCAATAGCAGACATGGCTACATTTACCAGATTGTTTCCCAGAAGAATGGTCCCGATAAGCTTATCTGGTCTTTTTAATATTCTTTCCACAAGCTTGGTCCTTGCTGGTTTGGTTTCAGCCAGGTGTCTCAAGCGAAGTCTACTGATAGCCATAAGGGCTGTCTCAGAACCCGAGAAAAAGGCTGAGAAGCCCAATAGCACTGCCAAAATGATAAGTATAATTATAATGTTTGCTTCTATCATGTCTCCCCTTTTAAAAATAATGTATTATTATAAGCAATCATTGGTTAGTCCGCTGCATACAGATCATCAGCTTTTAGCGGAAAGTTAATTGCTGAATTCTTACTATTATACCTAATCTTGGTTTTTTTATCAGCCAAAAAGGATGTGTTTACCCTGATACGAAGAAAGCTTCGCCAATTACGGCAAGATGAAAAGAACCAATATCTCAATATATTTTCTTTTTTAAAGGAAGTGTCATATCCAGCAGGTGTAGATATACCCCCCAACTTATTCTTTGATATGTGATAGAAAAGAAAGGATTCAAGAATCCGATGTGAGATCAGAACTTTTTTCTCAATGATATTCTTTAAATGAGTCAAGAGCAGGTTTGTCACATTTACACTTATCGGGCCGGACGGTCCCTAGTGAGGGTTTTTGCCTGCCTCCGTCAATCAGACCTGTAAGCCCATTAAGCCGAACTTCTCCATCATGAAGCGGTGAAATGCGTCGTCATCAAGATTGGCGCGTTTCCCGAGAAAATCCTCACTTAAAGGACCTGCGGAATAGATCGCCTTTGGGGTATCCGAAAGAACGGCCTCCAAAATAAGATCGGCGATCAGATCGGGGCCGGGAATGGACAGACCGGCGAACATCTTCCCCGTCGCTGCTCCTGCGGTCTGATAGATCGGTTTATAATCCGGATCAGTTCTGGCCATGAGATCGCCTGTCAATTTATTGCCAACTTCATTAAATTCAGTAGCAATGGGGCCTGGGCGGATGGCCACCACCCTTATTCCAAATGGAGCTAACTCCATACGTAATGCATCAGTGATGCCTTCCACTGCATACTTTGCTGCTGCATAGATCCCGCTCCCGGGAAAGGTGAATTTTCCGACGATGGAGCTGAGGTTCACAATGGTTCCTTTTCTCAGATTGCGCATACCGGGTAAACAGGCCTGTGTAATGCGGATAAGTGCGAACAGATTGACCTCAAACAGGCGTTTGATCGCCTCAATGGAGACATCCTCCAGGGCGCCCCGTATACTGTACCCGGCATTGTTTATGAGGACGGAAACAGGCCTTGGCAGGTCTGAAATGTAGCGGCAGAATGCCTCTGTGTCCTCAGGCTGTGAAAGGTCCACCTGCTTGGGAGTGATGCCTTGATACTGATCAGCCAGTTCATTGAGACGATCCATCCGTCTAGCCGCAGCTATGACCTGAAAACCCTTTTCTGCCAACCTAATGGCCGTCTCCCGTCCCATTCCACTACTTGCTCCTGTTACCAATGCTGTCTGTTTTTGCTCTCCCATATTTGCCTCCTTAAAAATAAAAATGTAGAACGTCAAACTGAATATACTGGTACTAATCTACTGATTTGCCTTAATTGCGACCAACCTCTTTTGCCTATTGAGTATTCGGAATTATTTCCAGAACATAGAGCAATTATGGAAAAAATTGCAGAATATATAAAGGTTACACCTGTCAATTCAGGAATTCGCTTTTTTGGCATACATTTGTGGTCATCCTGGATAAAAGAAACTACTCCTTCGATGCCCATCCTGCCGCGATTTTCTGACGCGCCATGTCATCAGCAACTTCATTGGTGGGTCGGTTTTTTTTCTTCGCCATTTCAAAAATCCGTAATGTGGCGTCGTACAGGCGCGTCACGCGCTCCATCACCTGGTTGACATCATACTGTCCAAAAATATCGCCAGATGCATTGAGCATACCGCCTGCATTAATCACATAGTCTGGCGCGTATAGAACCCCTTTGTTATGGAGCAGTCTACCATTGCGCACCTCGGCCAACTGGTTGTTTGCTACACCCGCTACTATGCTGGCTTTGAGTTGTGGTATGGTGTCATCGTTCAGGATTCCGCCCATTGCGCATGGGGAAAAAATGTCAACATCCTGGGTGTAAATTTTGTCGGGGGTTACAGTTTTGGCACCAAATTTTTCAACAGCGTAGGCCACGGCCTCAGCATTAACATCGGCAACGATGAGTCCAGCGCCAGCTTCGTGCAGATTTTTGCATACGTATCGGCCAACATTGCCAACACCTTGCACAGCTACCTTGAGACCTTCGAGACTATCACGACCAAGTTTGTGCTTTACAGCAGCCCTGATGCCTTCAAAGCAACCACGGGCCGTGAAAGGTGAGGGATCACCCGTTGCGGCTAAACCGAAGACATAATCACTGGCCTTCGCTAGTACCTCCACATCATTGATACCTATGCCTACGTCCTCAGCCGTGTAATACTGCCCACCTAAACGCTGAACAAATCGAGCGAAGGAAGTCAGGAGTTTCTCATTCTTATCTTTATTCGGGTCGCCAATAATGACCGACTTACCCCCGCCAAGGGGTAAATCAGCTAAGGCGTTCTTATAGCTCATAGCCTGGGAGAGACGAAGAACATCGGTCACAGCGTCGTCAACGGAGGAATAGGGCCACATTCGACAGCCACCGGCGGCCGGCCCTAATGTTGTATCATGAATGGCAACG
>Ga0209991_10000546_pt1 | contig 16559 bp, 16 predicted proteins | sample ChitaG_FD_183167 | JGI IMG/M metagenome (GOLD analysis project Ga0209991, IMG submission 183167) | Deep subsurface microbial communities from South Pacific Ocean to uncover new lineages of life (NeLLi) - Chile_00310 metaG (SPAdes)... | ecosystem: Environmental > Aquatic > Marine > Oceanic >...
AAAAGTTAGGAAAGAAAAAAGTGGTTAAATTCATGGAATAAGTTTTCTTGTAATCGTTAAAAATAAGAATTGGGATTAAAGATACAATAATCCAAGTGAGGTAGATATATACAAAACCAAAGCTATTTTTATACATAATATAATTTGAAAGAAGTTGGATTATCAACTTTCTTTCCTCTGAAATTGAGCTAGTAAACTCGATTTGAGAGTTATATTGAAATATTGACATTAATAAACTTAAAATTAAGATTTGAATAATGAAAAGCACTAATTTACTTTTAAAATAATTCTTTATCTTCATCACTAATTAATTAAAAATATCCATAAATTAAACTCTTTGATATAAATTAATAAAAGAAAAGATTTTAACTTCATCTTCATGCTTAATTGTTTGTCAGTAAAAAAAATTCCTCTCTTTGGGTTTTAAATTCTATAACTCTCTTAAGTGTTCTACTTGGTAGACCTCTTTCTACATTTGTGTTAATTTGTCTAAGTACATCTAAAGTCCACCATTTCCTAGTTAACTCATCATGAGAATAAGGTAATCCCACACTTCCAAAGAAAAGACTTAGTTCTCTTCCAGGTCGATAAGGAAAAATACCGTTATTATCACCACAGATATACTCTGCAATTTTTACAAAAAAATCATCAGGTATTTTAACTATCTCTAAACTACATCTTTTATTTTTGTTCTTGATAAAAATCTTTAATTATTTTAGCTAGGACTTTAACAGTTTTGCTAAAATACCTTGTTCGTAAAGTCCTATTAAACTCAATTTGAATTGTATTAAATAAAATTCCATATTTATCCCGATGAACTCCTTTTGACGAATCTCCAATAAATTGTTCATTATAGACAATATTTAGATCTCTATCAAATACTCCTCTACAATACACCTCTAGTTTATTACGAAACCATATAAATATTTCATTAATACATGTTTGGTTATATCTCGTTCCTAATTCTATTTCTTTATGAGCATAACTCATTCCATGTAATGCTAAATGTAAATATGGTTTTATTAATTTATTATTGTTATCAAGAACTTTAAGATGGTTTAAAATAGAAAAAATAGCTTCTCGAAATTCTAAGATTGCGGGTTCATTAGTTACATTTAATGGTCTATTTAAATCCATATCATCTCTTGAATTTAATGCATAAATACCACTACAATCTGTATTTTTTATTATTTCTATAACGAGTTTTTTTGTATTAATTTCTCCTTTTGGATTTTTAGAATGTACAGCATCTACATGACAATGAATGTCAGGATTACCAAGATAATAAGCAACATATAATAAAAGGTTACACTCCTCATGAAATGATCGATGAAAGATTAATTACCGAGTTCTCCTATAAAACTTTAATCAGAAAAATTGGGGATTATCAGCATGAAGGATTCTGGGGCTCTTTTAAAAACGCAAAGCGAGAATTAGTAGCACCTCTTTTAGCGCTTAGCTTTAAGCTTGGTTATCCTGATGTGCAAATTGTTCAATTGATGCCTTTCTTTCAGAGAGTCGCTGCCAGACCTCACCTAATAGACGCTCATCGGACTAAAGACCCAATATTATCGATTGAATATCACACAAAAGATTGGTTTGACGACACTCCTTATCATGCTCGACTATTTCTTAGAACCCATTCCTTAAACGAATATTTAGATTTATACTTGAGTCGAGATTAAAAAAAACTTATCCACTTATAAGATTTAAATAAGAAAATTTCTATTTAATTTACAAATATTCATAAAAATTATAAAAAATTATACTAAGCATCAGGAGAGAACTTTGGGAAAAGACACACCGTGGATAATGGAAGGCGATGGAGAAGCTGATATTCAGATAGATATGATTGAAATGTGTGGAATAAAGTATGAAGATTTTGCTGAGAATGAATCGATCTTAACTAAAGAAATATTTGAAAAGCATTTTTATCAGATATTAAGATTAACAAATTCAGATTATCTAAGTTTATTAATTTTTGGAGCATTAATTCTTAGAACTGGCTCATTCTTACCTAATGAAGTTAGAGAGAAAATTGTTAAAGCTGCAGATTGGGAAAATGAAAAGGAAAGATGGAAGTATGCCGATGCTGAATTTATTAAGTTTAGAAAAGAAATATTAATTGATTTTCGTCAAAAAATTATTAATCATAAACGAGGAGAGATTACAAAGATACTCTAAGATTTATTATTATAGAGAATCCTAATTTATTTTAAATAAGAAAATTTCTATTAAAACTTATGAAAGAAACTTCTTGTCTTTTAGAAGGCGATGACGAAGCAGATGTAGAAGTAACCATTCTCAAAATTTGTGGGTTTGAAGCATCAGAACCTAATCCAACAAGAGAGGCTTTAGAGAAACAGTTGGAATTCGGTAGTGAATTAATGAAACTTCTCGATAAATGTGAAATTGGATACCTAGAATATTTAGTTCTTGGTGCATATATTCTTAAAACTGGAGCAACCTTACCTCACGATTTAAGAGAAAAAATTATTCAAACAGCAGATTGGGAGACAGATAAATGGAGATGGAAAAGAAGCAGCAAAAAATTTAAAGAAGAACGAAAAAATATTCTTAAAGATTTTCAAGATAAAATTCGTGCTCATAAGCCTGGACAAATTACTGACATAATTTGCTAGTACAAAAGAAGTATATATAGTATTTACACTGCAAAGAAACTTTATAAAGGTTTTTGGCATAAAGGCTTACATTAAACAAACTTTATATCTTGAACTTTATAGAAATGCCCGGATATTAGAGCCAAAAAATTATGAATCACAAACGAGGAGAGATTATAAAGATACTCTAAGATTTATTATAATAGAGAATACTAATTTATTTTTAAATATAAAATCCGAAAAATTTTTAATATTTGCTTGCTTATTTTCTTTATAGTGCAGAACTTGTTAACTTATTCTTTAACTTTTTATTCTAATAGCTTAATTCTTGAGGTTGTTTTGGGTTTATGAGTTATTCATTCAGTCGTACTAAATTAATTGAAAAAATCAAATTCGGGCTGCTTAGTCCCGATGAGATAAGAAAGATGTCTGCTGCAAGAATAATTACAGCAGACACTTATGACGAAGATGGGCTACCGATTCCAAGTGGGTTAATGGATCAACGCTTAGGGACTATTGAGCCTGGTCAGAGGTGTCAGACGTGTGGAAATCTTGTTAGTAATTGTATGGGCCATTTTGGACATATAGAATTAGCCAGACCCGTAATTCACGTAGGATATGCGAAGAAAGTTTTAAAAGTTCTAAGAAGCATTTGCCCTGAATGCTCAAGGCTGATGCTGACAGAGGAAGAAATGGAAACCTTTAAGCAAGAACAAATAAAACATAGAAGGATATTCTTCGAGGGAGATGAGGAAGCGACCAAAAATGTTTTTAAACTTGCAAGAAAGAGTAAAATTTGCCCTTATTGCGGTGCGAAAAAGAAAAAAATTGTTATCGAAAAGCCCACTACTTTTTATGAAGAAGAGGAAGCAAAAGGTTCTAGGAGAATTACTCCTATTGAGATTAAAGAACGTCTTACAAAAATGACTGATAATGATCTAAGAATTCTAGGAGTATCTCCAGAAAATGCAAGACTTGAATGGGTTATTTTTACAGTATTACCCATTCCACCTGTATGTGCAAGACCTTCTATTACGTTAGATAGTGGAATTAGATCCGAAGACGATTTAACTCATAAATTAGTTGATGTTATCCGTATTAATCAAAGATTAAGAGAAAATATCGACGCTGGCGCTCCCCACTTAATTGTTGAAGATTTATGGGAATTACTTCAATATCATATAACTACTTATTTAGATAACCAAGTGTCAGGAATTCCTCCAGCAAGACATCGTTCTGGAAGGGCGTTGAGGACGCTTACGCAAAGATTAAAAGGAAAAGAAGGGAGGTTTAGAAGTAATTTAAGCGGGAAAAGGGTTGACTTTTCGGCGCGTTCGGTAATCTCACCAAATCCTTTCATCAGTATTAATGATGTTGGCGTACCAATTGAAATCGCCAAAATTCTCACCATCCCTACAAATATTAACGATTGGAATATTGAAGAGATGAAACAGCTGGTGCTAAATGGACCATTTAATCATCCTGGAGCTAATTACATTATTAGAAGCGATCGTAGAAGAATAGACTTACGTTATGTTAAGAATCGCAAAATCATTTCTGAAATGCTTGCTCCTGGATATACAGTTGAAAGACATTTAGCTGACGGTGATTTAGTTTTATTTAATCGTCAGCCATCACTTCATAGAATGTCAATTATGGCCCACGAGGTAAAAATTATGGATGGTAGAACCTTTAGATTGAATTTAACGGTTTGCCCCCCTTATAACGCCGACTTTGATGGAGATGAAATGAACTTACATGTCCCACAGAGTGAAGAAGCTCGAACAGAGGCCGAATTACTTCTTAAAGTTCAAAACCATATATTATCTCCGAGATTTGGAGGACCAATTCTGGGAGGAATTCAAGATTTTATTTCTTCCGTTTTTCAATTTACAAGTTTAAATTCATTATATAATCGAAAAGACGCTTTTAAGCTATTATATTTAGGGGATGTTTTTACTACTAAACCCGGCTTCAGTTTAGACGACCTTATTCCCGTGAAAACCGATCCTGAACCCTATTATTCAGGAAAACAAATTTTTAGCACTCTCTTTCCAGATGATCTGAATATTAAAGTAAAATCAAAGTTTTGTAAGAAATGTGATGTTTGTAAAGAAGAAGGTTGTGATGATGATGCTTATGTTGTTATTAAAAACGGCATACTAATAACTGGAACGATAGACGAAAACTCATTTGGAGCTATGCAACCTAATAGTATTTTACAACGAATAATAAAAGATCACGGCAATGCGCGTGGACGACAATTTTTAGATAGCTCAACAAAAATGTTATTGTACGTTATTCGACAAAATGGAATGACAATGGGTTTGGATGAAGTTTATGTTCATGGCGAAGCTTATGACGTAATACAGAAAATTTTAAAAGATGCTGACGATGAAGCAGATAAATTAATAAAGGCTTTTTATGAAAACGATACTACTGTCCTGAACAGAGCTCCTGGGCGTTCAATGCGAGAAACTCTTGAACTTAGAATCCGACAATTGCTCGCAGAGGCACGTAAAATGGCTGAAGAGACTGCTGCGGACTATATAGGAGACGAAGCTCATTCCGTAATAATGACTAAGTCAGGAGCAAGAGGTAATATTTTAAATCTGGGCCAGATGTCAGCTGTCGTAGGTCAACAAGCGATAAGAGGCGAAAGAATCAACAGAGGCTATGGTTCAAGAACACTCCCACATTTCAAAGTAAACGATTTAACTCCTCGAGCGCGTGGTTTTGTTGAAAGTTCCTATCGGAAGGGCCTAAATCCCGAGGAATTCTTTTTCCATGCCATGGGCGGGAGAGAAGGACTCGTAGATACTGCCGTTCGGACATCCACTAGTGGGTACATGCAAAGACGGTTAGTAAACGCTTTACAAGATATGATAATAGAAAATGATGGAACAGTAAGAAATAGCGATAAAAACATTATCCAATTCCGATATGGCGATGATGGTATAGACCCTATGCATACAGATCATTCTGACGCTGTAAATCTTGAGGTGTTACTACTTAAAGCTAAATCACTTGATTTAAATGAAATTCGCGAAGAAATTAAGAAATCTCCTAAACCCAAACCTGCAGCAAAAAAACCGACAACAAAAAAACCGACAACAAAAAAACTTAAAGCAAAAGAACCCGTAAAAGAAGAACCTAAAAAAAAGCCTAAACAAGAAGAAAAAGATAAAACTCTAAGCGAAGAAGAATTGAGGGAATTATACAACAAGGAGACCGGGAAAAACGCAGAATGGCGAGGAAAACTCACAAAAGGATATCAGGAATGGAAAAAAGAAAAATTAGGATGATATTTTAAAAAATTTTAAGGTAATGGATTATGGGAAAAGTTACTCAAAAAATATTAAAAGATAACTTAGAAGAATTAAAAGATGATGGTATTCCTTATGATCTCATCGAGAAAATAAGAATTCGTGTTAAAGATGAAGAATTAGAAGAAGAACAATTGGAATACCTCTTAAATAAGATTTATATTAATTATAATAATGCCATTGTTGAAACGAATGAACCTGTAGGAACAGTTGCTGCTCAATCAATTGGTGAGCCTGGGACTCAAATGACGCTACGAACGTTCCACTACGCAGGGGTTGAAGAGTTTTCGGTCACGCAGGGACTTCCACGCCTCATAGAGATTGTTGACGCTCGCCGTTTTCCTAGCACACCTCAACAAACAATATATTTAGAAGAACCCTACAACCAAAGCGAAGAAAAAGCAATTGAAGTTCACAAAAGAATTGAACAAATTCGTATAGAGCAAATTACTCACGATGTAGACTTAGACTTTGTTAATTGGAACATCATAATCAATCTAATTCCTGATATTTGCGAAAAAAAAGGAATCGATATCGATTCTATTCCTGAGATTTTAAAAAGATACAAGAAAAAGGGAACAATCAAACGAGAAGGAAATTCTATAATTATTGATCCTCAAACTGAAGATCTTCAAAGCCTCCAGAAGTTAAGAGAAAAAATCCTTAAAAAAGTTGTAAAAGGCGTAAGAGGGATTAAGAGAGGGTTATTAACCCCAACTGATGATAAAAAGGAATGGGTTATTAAAACTGAAGGAACAAATATGCCTGGAGTAGTTCAAATTGAAGGAGTTGATATTACTAGAACAGTTTCAAACCATATACACGAAATTGAAAAGCTTTTTGGTATCGAAGCTGCGAGAAATTTGATAATTAATGAAGCTCAAAAAGTATTAGAACAACAAGGATTAGATGTTGATAAAAGACATTTATTAATCTTGGCAGAATTAATGTGTGTAGAAGGCTCAATTCAATCAATCGGTAGACATGGAATTTCAGGATCAAAGTCAAGCGTGTTTGCAAGAGCGGCTTTTGAAGTAACTGTAAACCAATTATTAGATGCTGGTCTTTATGGTGAGGAAGAGCGTTTGTTAGGAATCCCCGAAAACGTGATCATAGGGCAAGTCGTACCGATGGGGACAGGTCGCGTAAAGGTTCAATTTGATTTAGATGCTAACCTAAAGATACTAAACCAGTTAAGAAAAAAGAAGTGATAGTAAAATGGCTATGCAGCACGAATCTTAACCCAAACCAACGATTTTAACGCTTCTTAAACATAAAAAACCAAAAAAAAATAAAATTAATAATCATGTTCGATTTAGATGCTAATTTTAAAATCCTTAAAAGCAAGAAATAGGAGAACAAGCGATAAAATTTTAAGTTATTGTGTATTTTTTTAATCACGTTATTTTTGAAATTTAAATCAGATACTATAAGTTGAGACGATGGCAAGGAAAAGCAAAAAGATAAGCGAGTCAATCGATTTATCTCGAAAAAAAGTAAAGGAATTTGATGTTGATACTAATATCAAAGTTGCTTATAAAACAGGTAAAATGCTATATGGTAAAGCACAAGTTCTAAGACAAATAAGACAAGACCCATTTAAAATGATTATTATTGCTAATAACTGCCCGGACGAATTGGTAATTCAATTGAGGTATTATAATTCTCTCATAAACAATAACATTTTTATTCATAGATATAAAGGTTCTTCGTGGGATTTAGGATTAGCATTGGGTAAGCCATATATGATCTCTGTTTTAGGTATAAACGATTTTGGAGATTCAGACTTAATAACTTTAAAAACTAAAAATAATTAATAACTAAGTGGAACCGAAAAATATGTTACGAAGACACATTAAACTTGACAGACAATCTATGGAATTGATTTCACTATTCAATAGTATTTCTGGTGCGATTATAAAAGACTGCTTTATTTTTCAATCTCCAGAAAACAATTCTGAGATAATTGTATTCTTAGTGAAAAAAGAAGACGTAGGAAAAGCCATCGGTAAAGCCGGAGAACACGTAAAAGATCTTATGGCTAAACTTCAAAAGAAAATTGATGTAATCCCTTGGTCAGAAAACCTTGAACAATTCATCCAGTTTATTTTAAACACTACTAAGAATTCAATCCAAGTTCAAAACATAGAAATTAAAGAAAGTAGAAACGAAAAGAAAACCGTGATTATTTCCGTTAGACCTCAAGATCGTGGAAAAGCTATTGGTAAAGAGGGTTCCATGATAAGAAAGATAAAAGAACTTGTAATACGTCACTACAATATCGATAATGTGATTATTAATACAAAAAATTAGCTCCCTAATAGCGCTACGAGTATAAACTAAATATTTAATTTTCGAATTCAAAAATTTTAAGTTCTAAGGAAGATAATAAGGTATATCTCAGTAAGATTTATTTCAAAAAATAAAAAAAATTGAATTTTCATGGCCAAACCTAAAGGACTCTACGCGGCAAGGAAGCTAAGAAATAACCGAAAAAAGCTTCGGTGGAGTAAAACTAAATATAAGAGAAAGAAGCTTAAACTAAAACAAAAAGTGGATCCAATGGAAGGTGCTCCACAAGCTTTAGGGATTGTGCTTCAAAAAGTAGGACGGGAAAGCAAACAACCTAACTCTGCTATTCGAAAGTGCGTACGTGTTCAGTTAAAAAAGAATGGTAAAACTATTACTGCCTTTCTCCCTGGAGATGGTGCTCTTAACTTCATTGAAGAACATGATAGGGTAGTTGTGGAGGGAATCGGAGGCGCAAAAGGTCGTGCGGTAGGAGACCTTCCAGGCGTACGATGGCGTGTAGTGATAGTAAACGGCGTAAGTTTACAAGCGTTAATTGCCGGCAAGAAAGAGAAACCAATGAGATAGGTGTTGTAATATGAGTAAAGCGAAAAAAGATATTAAACTCTTTAATAAATGGTCATTTCAAAACATTGAAATTAAAGATTGGACCATAGAAAACTATATAAACTTAAGACCGGTTATAATTCCTCATACTGCCGGAAGACACGAACATAAACGATTCTGGAAGACTACTAAAATATCTGTCATCGAACGTTTTGTAAATAGATTGCTAGCACCTGGATTTATTGGTAGTAAAATCAAAGGACATAAAAGTTCATATAGTTCAGGTAAGAAAAGTAAACTTTTAGGAAATTTAGAGAACGCTTTTACTTTGTTAGAGCTAAACACAGGGAAGAACCCCATACAAGTATTAGTTGACGCGATTTGTAACTCTGCCCCTAGAGAAGAAGTTACGAAAATCGCGATGGGTGGTATCAGCTATTCCTCTGCTGTAGATGTATCACCACAACGTCGAGTAGATTTAGCAATTAAGTATTTAGTCCAAGCAATTGGTTCAAGCTCTCACTCAAACGAAAGAACTTTTGCTGAAAATATTTCGAAACAGTTAGCATTAGCCTCTCAAGACAGTATTGAATCTAAAGCGGTAAAAAGAAAAGACGAGATCGAAAGGATAGCAGTTTCTGCGCGTTAGGTCTTTTTTAAGCTAAGTATTTTATATTTTTAACATTTTATTAACTACTTCTATCATAAATATACTCGTAATATCATTTTTCTATACGGAATTGAATGATAACTATTTGAAACTTAATTTTAATAAAGTCAACCCTATCTTTCGCTCTCGGTACTAAGAAAAAATAGAAAATTCCGATTGATATATCACCTACATAATATCTAATATCATTTGAGCCTAGAAAATTTCCTAATTTTTATATATTTCTAAAATATAATATTTAGTTAAGCAGAATTAATGATATTCAAGACTACTTAGACTTAAATTGAGCTCCGACAAAAATCAAGATGTTTTAGAGAAGCACCTTAAAACATTAGGCCAAAAAATAAGAATCGATATTTTGAAGAAATTAAGCCTAAGTAGTAATCCTTTACCATATTCATCATTACAGAAGGAAGTTTTAGGGAGTAATCCAAATTCTGTTAATTTTTCCTTTCATTTAAAAGCGTTAAAAAATAGCGTTTTAATAGAGTCTTCCGAGAATGGCTATACCCTGAGTGTCATAGGGAAACAAATTTTAAAAAACATTGTGTCTATCGAGCAGATACTCAACGATAAGAATAAGAAAATAATGATTAGGACTTCTAAATATTCAAAGGAGCCATTTGATGCGAATAAAATCGAAGCTTATTTGATTAAGGAAGGAAAAGTAGAAAAATTTGTAGCAAAAAAAATTTCTAAGGAAGTGGAAGAGCGTTTATCAAAAACCCATATTGAATATTTAACTGCCCCCTTAATGAGAGAATATATTAATGCTATTCTATTAGAAAATGGTCGAGAAGAAATCAGGCATAAATTGACGAGATTAGGCACACCCCCTTTTGAAATTTTCAAACATTTTGATAATAATTCCATCAACCCTGAACAATTACTCTCAAAACTAGGATCAGATGTATCAGAACAATTTTTACTTTTAAATCTGCTTCCTAAGAATTTAGCAGACTTGTTCTTATCAGGAGAAGTAGTTCTCCTAAATTTAAACTACTGGAGTTTAAGACCTTTAGGCTTCTACATTGACACAGATTCAATTATGGAGTCTATTTCAAATCGCTATTCGATTAATCTTGATAGTAATGATTATTCGATAAACCAAATTCAATTAATTATGCATTTCTTCGATTTATTAGCATCATTTAAACCATTTTTTTCAGAAGATATATTATTAGGCAATTTTTCTAGTTCTTTTTTAACTCGCTTTAATTCTATAAAAGAACCGTCAAATCTTATAAACATCGTGGTTTCTCAAGTTTTAAAACTAGGGTATAGACATTATGATGAAAAATCTCATCTTTCTTTAGAAATCTCTTTATTAGACAAAAATAAGGATGAAGTACTAGAAAATTCACAAGAGCAAAATAACCATAACTTTATAGATAAACTTTTTTATCAAGCTAATCAAAACGGAGAACATATTAGCCCTTCAATATTATACGATTACTCTAAATTTCTTACTTCTAAAAATACACATGATTTTTTTGTACATAACTTCAAATCAGGTAATTGGAGAAATTTTATTTTCTATAAAAAAAATAACTCAAACTTACTCAACTCTACACTCGTAAATGTCCATAACTTCAATGGTGGCGATCAAAAAAGAAATAAAATCATATTAGACAAAGTTTTAATAAATTTTCATAAGATTGCTGAATATTCTAACCAGAACGATAATTCTTTTTTTGAACATTTACAAGAAAGGCTAGATTCTGTTTTTGAACTTTTTGAATATAAAAAAGAATTAATAAATCGAAAATTGAAATCCTCAAATCAATGGAAAAGAATAATCTCTGAATTTTTTAAAGAAAAAGAGGCTAAATGGATTGATGATTCTTTAAAATCGGTAAGCTTTTTTGGTTTTAATGAAGCAATAAAAATGCATTGTGGCATTGAGATTGATAGGGTCGAAAAAAGTGAGTCCTTTGCCTATAATATATTAGAGTTTATGAGTGATATTATCAAAGAGAAGAATCAAAAAGAATGTGAAAAATATATACTTACTCAACCTCACCAGGATAGTTATTTATATGACACATGGCACAACAATCAATATAATTTAGGTAAAAAATCTAATAGGTATAGTATAAATATGGTTAGAGAGGATTCGAAATTATCTCTCAAGAGGAAAATTGAACTACATAAAAATTTTGAGAAATATTTTGATGGAGGAAGTTTATTAACGCTCGGTTTGAATAATTTAGCTATAGATGATCTAATAGAAGAAATAATATCTTCAAAACTGAATGCGTTCCAATTAGAGATATAAAAACCGTAAAATATTACGACAATAGCTCTGCTAATATCGCCTTTCTCATAGGAATTCCGTAGTACGCTTGTTTAAAGTAAATAGATTTTGGTGAACTATCAATTTCAGGTGAAATTTCATTGATTCTGGGTAGTGGGTGCATGATTTTAAATTCATCTTTAGTTTCTGCCATATCCTTTTTCGTAAAGACGTAAAAATTTTTAACTCTATCGTATTCTTCTATATCGGCAAATCTTTCTTTCTGAATTCTAGTAACATAGAGAACATCTAGAATGTTTAATATGTCGCGGTATTTTTCGATTTCCTTATATTTAACATGTCTTTGTTGTAAGAAATCCTTATCCCTGTTTCTAAGTATTAAATCTTTAGGACTAATAAAATAAATGTTGGTATCGTAGTTCGAAAGCAATATTGATAATGAATGAACAGTCCTACCGTATTTCAAATCCCCCATTATCCCAATATTTAATCCGTCTAATTTATGACCCTCCTCAGTAATGGTTAATAAATCCAATAAAGCTTGAGTTGGATGCTCACCACTTCCTGATCCCGCATTGATGACAGGTATTTTTGCAAATTTGGCTGCTAATCTAGCTGCCCCCTCCAAATTATGTCTCATAACAATGCCATCACTGTAATTTTCTACAGTGCGAATGGTGTCTGCGATACTTTCACCTTTCTTTATTGAAGAAACTTCGCCTGTATGAAAACCAATTACATTTCCTCCTAAGCGATACATTGCTGATTCGAAACTTAAACGAGTTCTTGTAGATGGTTCAAAAAATAAAGTTGCCAAAATTTTCCCTTTAAGGATTTCTGCATTTTTATTATTTTGAATCATAACCTTGCCCCTTTGTAGTATATACTCTATGTCTTCTCGCGAAAAATCTTTCGCAGATATGATCCCTTCCCTAAATTTCTCTTTAAAAGGCATAATTCTAAATGAAAGTTTTAATAAAATTATGTAAATACCATTTAAATTATTTTTTATTAATCTTTGCAATTCCAATTAAGAATAAAGCAGAACTAATAAAATTTAAAATTTATAAATAATTAATTACTTTAAACTGAAACTTGAAGTTGTTTGAAAAATGAAATACCCGCGAACGTTAAATCGCTATTGTCCGACCTGTAGATCTCACAAACTACACAATGTCACACTCTATAAGAAAGGAAAAGAACGGATGCTAAATCACGGAAGAAGACGTTTAGAAAGAAAGAAAAGAGGCTACGGTAGTTTCCCAAAACCAATATTTCATAAAAACGCAAAAGTAAACAAGAGAACCCTACCGATATTAGAATGCTCAGAATGCGGTAAAAAACAATATGCTAAATCATATCGAGTAAAGAAATTCGAATTACAAGAAGTATAAGAGTTGATGTTTCATGCCAAGAAATAAGAGAAAAGAAAAAGAAGTATTAATCCCCCATCCCCAAAGCAGATTTTTGAGAGTTAAGTGTTTAAATTGTGGAAATCAACAAATAATTTTTGGTTGCTCTGCGACTGATGTAGAATGTTTAGTGTGTGGAAAAACACTTCTTCAATCTACTGGTGGTAAAGCACGCATTTTGACTAAGATATTAGAAGTTCTTTCCTAATCTTGTTTTATCTAATTTAAGCAAATTTAAAGATCGTAAAACCACTCTTTCACGATCAAAAATAGGTAAAAATTATTATTAAATTAAATTTAATATTCTCTCCAAGTAAATTTACACTCCAAACACCTAAAAAACGAGGTGCTTGGTTCATCAGCGCTTCGAGTTTGTTCTTGCCAAGCTTCTGCCTCTTTATGGTTACATTTAGGGCAGTATTTTTTTACAATTGGGTGGACAATAATTTTATCTTCTTGAGACACAATTATAAGATTCTTATCAAGAGCTTTTTTTTTCAATCTAACAATTTTATTAATTTCTTCCGTACTTAGTTTTAGTTCCTTTTGAAAACCACACCTACAAACTAAAGCTTTGTTTCCATCTGAAACTTGTTTACGTAAAAGACTTGAACATTCTGGACAAAACTCAACCATATACTTAACCCTAAAAATTAGTAAAGTTCTTTAAAGATTCAAAATAAGCATATAAAATAAAATTTGGGCTTTTAAGATAAAAATTCTAAAATTTTATAAGAATTCGCTTAATTTATTAACTCAATTATCGGAAAGAGCAGAGAATTATAACAAATTTAACATTTTTGCTTTTGTCTAAACTCTAAACTAAATTTAATTCCTTTTTAATTTCGTATAATTTTTGATAATATTCAAAGTTTAAATTCTTTTTATCCTGTATAATTTTTGCGCCTATTTCTTTTTCTCCCCCCGTATTAATACTAAGTTCGCCTATAATGTTAATTAGATCGTTTTTTTTATATGAAAATTCAACTCCTTTGATATCAACTTTTATATCTCCAGTTTTATCGTTCAAAATTATATAATCATTTTCAACGATATCCTTAACATAACCTGTTACTTGAACTTGAGTATCCGTATTTTTTACGTCATTAACCATTCTTTGAATCGCTGGTTCTCGCATCATAATAAATCGTTTTTATTTTTATTTTTATTTTATATAGATTGAAAAATTTAAGGTGACTATAAATAATTAATTCAAAAATTACATTTTGAAATGTAAAGTATTATTAAACCTATAATACTGAATTTTATAAATATTGCCAATAAAACTATATTAATATAAATTAGTAGTCAATAAATGTGCTGATAATTAATGAGCTTTACACTAAAACTAGATAATAGTAGGGTCTTGAAGGGAATAGTTGAAACACTCTCGAGTATCATTGATGAAACTGAATTTAAAGTATCTCCAAAAGAATTTGTTATCACTGCGATGGACCCAAGTCGAATTTGTTTACTAAAATTATCAATAAAGAAGGAGAACTTTGACGATTATAAGTGTGTGAAAGAATCTAAAATTGGTTTGAATTTAGACGATTTAGATAAGATACTTAAAAGGAGTTCTGCTGATGATACTATTGAAATAGACTTTAAAGAAACGGACCAAAAAATTAAAATAACAATGGAGCGAATAGGAAAAACTCGCAAAAGAACATTTAGTTTAACATTAATCGATCTTGATCGGGAAGAAATTCCTATGGAAAACTTGTTAAAAATTGAATATCCTTCAAAATGGGTTATAGATACTGAATTTTTAGTAGAAGCAATAAGAGACGCAGAAATATATTCTGAAATACTTAACATGAAAGCTGTTGCGAACGAAGGATTAATCTTTAGCTCAACAGGTCAAATTGGTGAAATGGAATATAATCTTAGCGTGGAAGATTTAATTGAGAGCGAAATTAGCGAGACTTGTACGGGAGCGTATAGTCTTACCTTTCTAAAAGCAATTCTAAAAATCGCGTCAATAACGGAAAAACTAGAAATATCCTTAAAAACTGATCACCCCTTAAAAATGATATTCAACCTTTTAGAAGGTGGCGAATTGAACTACTTCCTCGCTCCTCGCGTCGAAGAAGCTGAATTTGACGACGACGATATGGATGAATTTTAAGATTTCATCTTGTATCATTTAATAAATATAGTAAATCAATTAACTCGTAATAATTAATACGAACCATCCCCGATCTCAATTAATCATACTTATTTTTAATTTGAAAAGCGAGGTAAATGCCACTATGAGCATTCCAAATGAATTAATTAATCGTCATCCATGGCTTCCTTCCTTAAAAACTTTTTACCCTGGTATTGAGGAAAAAACATATGAGGAATTTATAGCTGAGATTTTTTCTAAAGACATAAGTAATGAAATAGCTGAACGCGTTTTAATAGTCTTCGAATCTGCGTTCAATAATCTGGAAGAAATCCCAAATGAAAAGATTGATAACTTAAATATTTATGTATATTTGCTACTCAAAATTTTACTTTATGCTCTAAACAACAAAATAATAAGAAATAGAATTGCTAATCTATATTCAAAGAATGCTTACAACGATTTAGAAAGAGAAAATAGCGAATCAAATCTATACGATATATGTCAAGATTTAGGGTTAAGAATTAACTATTACGATCCACCAATTGATTACGGAATAAAAATACTAAAGGATCATCGAGAAATACGAAAAACTAATTTTACTATTCATTTTATTGATTATCTTAAGCTCGCGTCAAATTTACGAGATGAGTATAGGAAATTAACAAATAATCCATTGGAAGATGGATATGTTTTCATTCAAAATAAAACTTTAATACGTTTAATACAAGAATATGTTAGGAATAAGCTCCTTATTGAAGAAACTGAAGATAAAGCTTCTTTTAATGCATTTATTCAGGAAATATCTAAAATTCAAGGATTTAAGGATATATTTGATAAAATAGAAAGCTTATGGGATAAGCGAAAAGAAGAATTTAATTTTTCGTTCAAAATTGATATTAATAGTAAAGAAGAGATAAAAACACTTTATCCTCCATGTGTAATTGAAATCTTAAAAAAGGCAGAAGAGGGTCAAAATCTAGTTCATCATGAACGACTCTTCATAGTTTGGTTTTTACTGGCTTTGGAATATCCTGTTGAAAATGTGGTAGATATTTTTTCGACATTACCCGATTTTGACAAGAAAAAAACTAAATATCAAGTAGAATATGCAAAGAAAAAAAATTACACACCATATCAATGCTCTACTTTAAAATCTTTAGGTTTGTGCATGGCAACGAAATATAAGGATGAACTTTGCTTAGAAGGTTATGGTTCGGTAGTACAAACTGAAAGAAAAAAACTAAAACATCCCTTAGCCTATGTTCGCATAAAGCAATATCGAAGTGAAAAAGGAGAGTACATAA
>Ga0209991_10000547_pt1 | contig 16548 bp, 13 predicted proteins | sample ChitaG_FD_183167 | JGI IMG/M metagenome (GOLD analysis project Ga0209991, IMG submission 183167) | Deep subsurface microbial communities from South Pacific Ocean to uncover new lineages of life (NeLLi) - Chile_00310 metaG (SPAdes)... | ecosystem: Environmental > Aquatic > Marine > Oceanic >...
GCGACGATTCACCGGGCTGAAAACACCGACAATCTTGAGCATATTCACAGCATTCTGTCCGCATTTGGTCAAATTGACTTACCTGTTATCCTGCCGCTGCATCCCCGAGCTCGAAAAGCCTTAGGTAAGGAGTTGGCCAAAATCATCGCAAATGTTCGAGTTATCGAGCCGGTATCATATCTTGATATGCTGATGCTTGAAAAAAATGATCGCTTGATATTGACGGATTCCGGGGGCGTTCAGAAAGAGGCCTACTGGTTTGAGGTTCTGTGCATTACCTTGCGCAACGAGACGGAATGGGTCGAGACAGTCGAGTCCGGATGGAATGTATTGGCCGGGGCAGAGCGGCAAAGAATTTTGGATGCGGTTAAAAAAAGCGAAAACAAGCCGGCTGGCCAACATCAGGCACTTTATGGAAATGGTCGTTCCGCGGAGAAAATCTGCGAGATTCTTCTGAAGTCGCAGTGAAGCCAGCCCGAAGATAAAAGTGATGATAGGTAAAAATGTTCTTAGTTGGGACATTGTGATTGAGAGACGAACATGCGGGTATTTTTCTTAACACTTGAGTGGACAGCACTTAGACGATTCGTCAGAAGGCAAGTCGGGTTTCCTGAAGGCATGCCCTCCGTCTATTTGCCATGGCTGCAATTTAAGAAAAGGGGTTATGATGTAGATGTTTTCATTGTTGGGGATTTTGAAAAGCGGGATATTCTTGATTTTCAGGGATGCAGCATACACTTAGTTCCAAGCCCCAAGTTCTGTCGAAACAAAGTGTGGCCTTTCCCTCTAGATCAGTTACGCCGATTGGCGGATAATATCATGATATATTTGGCCGCTATTTCATCCACCCATGGTCAGCAGCCTCCGGATGTTATCTATAGTTATCGAGTAGAGGTTACCTTCGCAGTGTGGGCGCTAGCAAGGCATTATCATGCGTTATTTATCAAGAGAGTGTTCGGCACATGGGCTTATGCGTTTTGGACCCATGGCGCAAGGTTGAGAGACAAAATCAACATGCTTTTTGATTTCGTACGATGGCTTTGGCCCAGCGACATGCTTATCGTTACTAACGACGGCACCGAGGGTAACAAGGTTGCGGAACTTCTACGAATTCGAAAAAGTAAGTTTCGAATGTGGCTTAATGGGGTTGACAAGGAGAGACTGCCCAGCAGAGATAATTCGCTCGCCTGGAAATCCCGTTTGGGACTCTCGGAAGACCATTTTGTGCTGATGTGCCTGAGCCGTTTGGACGGATGGAAACGACAGGACCGAGTTATCAGCGCCATGCCGCTTATCATCAAACAAATTCCCAGCGTTAGGTTGGTCATTGTCGGCGACGGCCCTAAGCGCCAGGAACTGGAAGAGATGGTCCGAGAGTTAAGCATAGAATCGCGTGTCCAGTTTACAGGAATGATTGAACATAACAAGGTTCGTGATATGCTGGGGATTGCCGATGTTTTCCTACAAACGAACGACTTATCCTGTTTGGGCAATACGCTGCTCGAGGCGATGGTATGCGGGCGGGTTATTGTAACATGGGACGTGGGAACCACTCGGGACGTTATTGTGGACGATGAAAACGGATGTTTGATGCCGGACGCCGAGCCGGAAACGATTGCGCGAACAGTGATTACCTTGGCAAAACAGCCTGATAGACGTAAACGTCTTGCCCGCGGCGCCAGAAGGTTTGCCGAAGAACATCTTCAGTCGTGGGATGAAAGGCTGGATATGGAAATTGATCTAATTGAAGACCTTTATTCACGTAAGAAACAGCGACGTTAGGAAATTGTGCCTTCAGGTACGCAGTCAACAGCAGCAGCCTGGATTCTCAAAGTTAGAAGGCAGTACAAGTCTGAAACCAAATTGCCTGGCCAGTAGATAGTGAAAGAAATGGCTCAAAAGCCAATGCTCTATAAGGAAATTTGAACAATGCTAATAGTATTTATTGTAGTTGCTATAATTATTCTTATTATCGCGACGCTTAAATACCCGCCGATAGCACTGGCTTTGTTCCTTACAGCAGGCTTAACCAAGGGCATGCTTATGGTTAAGTTCGGCTTTTTTAGAGTTGTTGACTACACAGTGCTCTGTGCGGTCCTGGTGTTGGTGGCTATGGCGTACAGCTTCGTAAAAAGCGGCGGCCGGATGAGGGATATTCTAAGTATTCCATTGGTCGTATATTTACTTTTAGCTACCATTTTGCTTGTTGGCACGACGTACACATCGGCTCCGAACTACGGTCTGGAAAAAAGTTCGCGTTTTGCAACATTGGGGCTTATAGCATTTCTTGCACCTGTTGTCTTTGCCCACAGCGTAAAAGAGGTCAAGCTGATGATGTGGATACTCCTTGCTGTGGGTATTTTACTTTCCATAGTTACGATTATAGCACCTTATGAAGTGGTACTTCGAGCGGCTGCTGAGACCAGGGGTGGATTTCTTGAGGCAAATCCGCTTGGGACGGCGACACAAATAGGGACGGCGGCGGTCGTTGCTTTTATCTTTGCAATTATGACTCACACATCGAAGCGTTTGAGAATTGCCAGTCTGGCTTTGATTGTCTTGATGATGGCCGGAATAATTATCACGGCGTCGCGCGGGCCATTTATAGGTTTGGGCTTTACGTGGTTCGTGGCAATATTTATCTGCCGTAAGGGTGTGTCGAAAGTTTGGCTGCCTTTTATTGCCGGGGCCATAGTAATTGGTTTAGCAGTGTCCTTTACTAAATTGCCGGAGGCAGCTACCGCGCGAGTAGCCACTGTGTGGAAAAGTGGTTATCACCTGAAGGAAGCGGCTTACGCAAGGACGGAGCTGTTTATCTGGACAGCGAGGAGGATTCCAGAACGTCCGATTCTTGGTCACGGTACGGGAGCGTTTGCGGTTGACAGAGGAGGCCAGGATATAAGAGCCTATCCGCATAATATCATTCTGGAATCGCTTTATGAACAAGGGGTGGTTGGGGCAGTTATTATGGGTCTGTTTTTGTGGCTTATTTTCAGGCGATGGAGACAAGCTTCGAGGTTTGTTTATCTGTATGAACTGGATATAGGAATATTTCAGGTTGTCCACATGGCAGGTTTGCTGTTTTTATTCCTGTTTACACAGGCGATGAAGACCGGTGACATTAACGACAACCGCTTTATGTTCTTTGGTGCCGGGCTGGTATTAGCGGCGTTTAGTCTGGTACGTCGCAGTGTAGAAGAGATTTCGTTAGAGAACGAACTTATAGCAGAGAGCGGGCAGTATTCAGAAGGATTTGAACTTCATAATACCCAGGTTTTGTACTGAGGCGGGTTTTTGATATGCCGAAAATAATTATGTTGCTTGCGGTCAGTGTGGCAGTCTTGCCGGCATCTGTACAGTGCAATGGTTCCGGCATGGTGCGTTTGTCGGAAGCTGAGATGAATTCGAAGCTGTTCGCCCTTAAGCCATTACCGAAGGTTCATTACTCCTGGCCGACTCCGTCTGAACTCGTGAATGACAGGAACAATCGGCGGTTGTATGAATTGGCGAGGATAACACATTCGCTTTGTGTATTGGGCGAGTTGGTTACAAAGCAGCAGGTAGACAATTGTGTTTATATTTGTGCCAGGGTCAACAAAACCGGCCCGGTTATAAAGACATCGCTTGGAGTCAATTTTAGTCCATGGCATAGAAAATTCGACAAAAAATTACCGCCTACTGACAGAGGCCCGACTTACCGGGAAGAGATACGTTATTTTGAAGAACGTATGCGATTTGTGAAGGAATGTGTAGAGCAGAGCAATAAGAAATACGGAAGCGATGTTAAGATCGGCGCCATAATGTTGGATTCAGAACGGTTTTATGTAAAGTCAGGCGATGAATCTTGGAATGAAGGCATCCACGAAGCACTTGATGCGATCCATATAAAGGCAAGGTCCATCTTTCCAGGTGCGCGGATAGAGTGGTATGGGCGAGGGATAGCACGAGCTGCAGGCGGCGATGGTTGGGCCAAGACCCGAATTTGGACGGGAAAGGAGATCAAGGCGCCGTTGTCATGTTCGCTTTACACAATTGCCGAAATTGAGCGCACGCGTGAGACTTTTCGCAGGACTTGTAAATTAGCTGATATGCTGAGCATTCATGATGTTACACCTTGGGTTGCCCTTGCTGCTGGTTATAGACGGAGTTTATTGAAGATGCAGGATTGGGATTGTGACTGGTCGTACGACATTATGTATTCCTACATGATTGGTGCTGAGCTTAATATCAAGTGGTACGGCGACAGACCTGAGAGGTTTGCTCCTTATAACCGGGCAAAAGTTATTATTTTTTATCCGAGGCCATTCGACAAGCGGACCCCGGGCTGGGCCAGACATTTTATCGCGTACGTGCGGGGCGCAACCGGGGTCAAAGAGTTGAAAGACCTGGGCTACGAAGAATAACATAACCCCGGAGACAGTTCATGAGGATACTGATAATTTGGGCGGAAAGCATCAATAGATATACCGGTGGCACTATGCATCTGTCCGGCTGGTGTCATGGTTTGAAAGCTTTGGGACATGAGGTAACAATAGTTGCGCCCCGCTATGGCAGTGGTAAGAGTTCTTCAATTGAGGATGTTTCCTATATTCGTTTACCTGGCCGCTGTCTTGCGAGTTTTATGCTGCTGCAGGTCGGCACCGTATTTTGGCTGCCTTACTTGATTTTGAAATACCGACCTGAAGTCGTTTTTGTACGTACGTGTTTTCTGTCTTTCTTAATGGGCTTTATCTGCAGGCTGGCCGGCGTGCCGATGATTGTCGAAGCCGGGACTGTGGTTGACGCGGAAGTGAGGATGCGAGGCGAGAGCAGGTTTCTGGCTCGTTTGATAAGAATTATCGACAGGCTGAATTATCGTTGTGTCAGTGGTATAACATCAGTTACGGCCGGTGCCCGAGAGGAATTTATGCGCAGGGGCGCAAATCCGGATACTACGGTTGTCATTCACAATGCGGCCCGTGTGGATATTATGCAGCCGATGGAACAAAGGCAGGCCCGACGACAGTTAGGTCTTGCTGAGGAAGGCTATATTGTCGGATATTTTGGTTCGTTTGCTCCCTGGCAGGGTTTGGATATGCTTGTTCAAGCTGCCAAAGAAGTGATTGATAATTCGGCACGGTCTGTGGGATTTGTCCTGGTGGGTGAAGGGCAAGGCCGGCGGGAATTACAGCAGATGGTTGCCCAGTTAGGTTTGGGTCAGTATTTCATGTTTCTTGCACCTGTGCCGTTTGAGCAGGTTGCCGTTTTCAATAGTGCCTGCGATGTAACTGTTATTCCGGTTCACGATTGGCGCAGGCTTCAGTATGGTTTGGATCCTCTAAAATTCTGGGATTCTGCCTCCGTTGGTGTTCCGGTGCTTGTGCCGGAGGGTTGTCAGCTGGATGATGTTCTCGAACGGCTTGGCCTGCCGGGGACTTTTCGCCCTGGTGACAGAAAATATCTTGCCGAAGCAATACTTAAGGTTCTGAGGCAAACGGAACATTACCAGTCCAGACGAAAAGATGTTCACCGAATCGTGTCTGAGCAATACAGTTGGACGCATGTCGCAGAGAAATTAGTAGAACACTGCCGAGGGCTTGGAGGACAAACACGGTGACAATGAAAACGTCAGCGCGGATTTTGCAGGTCGCCAATCGGGCGGGACCGTTATACCTTTTTATGCTGCCGCTCTGTCGGACTTTAAGGCAGGCGGGTGCGGAGGTAGAGTTAGCCTGTATGCCGGGGGAAGCGTTGTGGGAGCCTTTGAATCGGTCGGAATCCAATGTGCACGCCTTACCAGCGGGAAGTTGGAGCAATCCGCTGACGTGGTGGATGATTTACCGCAAGATGCGATTACTATTACGAAGAGGTGAATTTGATTTGATGATTGTGCATACGCCGGTGATGAGCTGGATAGCTCGAACGGCAGCAAGGGGTCTGGTTCCGGCGAGCATTTATTTTGCGCACGGTTTACCGTTTGCCGCCCTCAAGCAATCGAGGTTTGCCCATATTCTTTTCAGGTCCATAGAGAGATTTGTGGGCCGGTATACTGATGCGGTGTTTGTGGTGAACAGTGATGATGCAGCCGCTTGCCAGAGATTTAAGTTAACCCGTTCAGATGGGCGCTGGTACTACGTGCCTGGAGTAGGCGTTGATGTCGATGCCTATGCCAGCCGGCCGGCAGAGCATCTCATAACGAAGCTTGAGCAGGATTTGGGCCTAAGAGCCGGGAAAGCGCTGGTTCTGTATTTGGGCCGGTTTATCAGGGCGAAGAGGCCGGGCGATGTTTTGGAACTTGCTCGCAGGTTGGGCCCTGGCGTGGACTTTGTTATGGCCGGAGAGGGGCCGCTGTGGAGGCAAATCAGGGAGGCAGGGGTCAAGGTAGGGCCGCACGTAAAGGTGATTGAATTCACCGATCGGGTTCCGTTGCTTCTTGCCCGGTGCAGTTTGATAGTGTTGCCAAGCGTTTTCCGGGAAGGTCTGCCTCGGACGCTGCTGGAAGCCCATGCCGCGGGCAAGCCTGCGGTGGCTTACGATGTTCGCGGTCCTCGTGATATCATTGAGCACGGCAAGACAGGATTTCTTGCTCAGCCGGCCGATGTCAGTGAGCTCTGCGAAGCGGTGTCAAATCTCCTCAAAGATGACAAGCTGAGAATTAGGATGGGCCAGGCCGGGCAAAAGCGCATTCGGGAGAAGTTTTCGACCAAGGTGGCGCTATCCGCTATTTTGCCTGCTGTTTGCGAGGTGCTTCGGCACAAGAAGGTTTGTGATCTGCGTATCAGTTCGTAGGGATGAAAATGTAATTTTAGCTGTTATTGAGGGGGATAAATGATGTTACAATTAGGTGCTTTAGCAAAAGAAGATTTGGGACGTAAAGAATGGAGCAAAAAAGTTAAGGGCAATTTATGAGCAGTTCCTTAGATAAAGAGCGAGTTATTGGCTAATCCTAAGAATAGATTTGAAAGAATGACAATGCTCCGAAGTAAACGAACCACAGATATAGGGAAGTTTGCAAAGCTGGGTAAACCGACCGGCCGGCCTGTTCCCAAGAAGTTGAAGGTAGCATTTGTTCAGCCTATAATTCCCAAATACCGCAGCGATTTCCTGAGACGATTTTCGGAATTTACGAAACTGGATATTTTGTCGCTGTACGGGAAACTTAGATCCAGAAAATATAAAAAGATATGCAACTATGATAAAATTCGTGGTTTTCCCCACAAGGCACTATGGGCACCGCTCGTGGTCCCTCGTATCCAGGGGCAGATATATCCTGTTTATTTTTTCCCCAAGCTTCTATGGGAAGGATGTCTGGAACAAGTGTCCCTCTGTTAAGTTGGTTCTTGTGGGTGATGGAGAATTCAAATCAGATTTGGAGAAAATGGTTAGTGAGCTGAAACGGAAGGATAATGTAATCTTTACCGGCAAAGTGTTGGAAGGTGTATCAAGGTGTTTTTTGCTGGCTGAGGTTTTTGTTTTACCTGGATTAGGCGGTTTGGCCATTCCTCATTCAATGATCCATGGAGTACCGGTAATTGCCAGGATTGCGGATGGGACGGAAAAGGATCTTATCCGCGATGGCGTGACTGGATATTTGTTAGAGAATAACAATAATAAGGAACTTGCAGAGAAAATCATTGCGATTATCACCAAGCCAGAATTGCGAACGGAAATGAGTGCGAATTGCAAAGATTTTATAGAAACGCAATGGAATATACGTCTCCAAGTTGAGAGGATGCACATGGTTGCAGTCAAGGCCCAGGAAGTTCGGACCACCTTGGGTAGATGCGTCAGGATGCCAAAATCACAGGGTGAAATATGAAGCAGGTTTTGCAAAACCTTAGAACTGGTGAGATTGAAGTTGCTGAGCTGCCAGGGCCACAGGGCCGAGTTCGCAGCATTTGTCGATCTTGTTACAAATGGCGGTGACCCATTAATTCCGTTTGACCAGTTGGTAAACGTTACACGAGCCAGCTTCGCGGCGGTGGAATCAGCAAAAGGTAAGGGTGTTATTAGTATTTGAGAATTGACATTGCATAAAATCATAAAAGCATAATTGGGAAAGGGAGGAGAGAAAACTTTTAGATATTTATGGCAGGGTTCTGGACGGTACACAAAATGAGTAATTTGCTGAAGGTATTCCTTGTTGTTGGCGCAAGGCCGAATTTTATGAAGATGTCGCCACTCTATTTTGAACTTATCAAAGAAAAAAGTGTTAAAACCTCAACCGTGCATACGGGGCAACATTATGATTATGAGATGTCACAGGCGTTTTTTGAGGAGTTTGATTTACCAAAGCCGAATTATTTTCTTGGTGTGGGTTCAGGGACACATGCAGAACAAACAGGTAAAATAATGATACAATTCGAAAAGATACTTTTAAAAGAAAAACCTGATTTAGTCGTAGTATTTGGCGATGTGAATTCGACGCTTGCCTGTAGTGTTACAGCAAGAAAACTTTTTATCCCCGTTGCTCATGTAGAGTCAGGCTTAAGAAGTTTTGATATGACAATGCCGGAAGAAATTAACAGAAGGGTTACAGACGCAATTTCCGACCTTTTGTTTACTCCATCTAAGGATGCGGACGAGAATTTGATGAAGGAAGGAATCAGCCGCAATAAAATTCATCTTGTGGGAAACATAATGATAGATTCTTTGATTACAATCCTGGAAAAAATCGACAAACCTTACGAAGATAAAATATTACAAAGGTTTGATTTGCAAAGGGAAGATTATGTTCTTGTTACGCTTCATAGACCTTCTAATGTGGATAATAAAGACAGCCTTGAAAGAATCCTTAATTTTTTAAATAACCTTTCTCAAGAGACGCCTGTTATTTTTCCTATGCACCCGAGGACAAAGAGAAACATAGATAAATTTGGAATAAAGCTTGTATTCAATAAGAAATTTCACATTTCAAAACCACTGAAGTACAGAGAATTTATTGTACTCGAAAAGGATGCCGGGTTCGTATTAACTGATTCCGGCGGTATTCAGGAAGAAACAACGTATTTAAATCTTCCCTGTCTTACTTTAAGACCGAATACAGAAAGACCGATTACCGTTACTGAAGGAACAAACGAGTTAGTAAATATAGAAAATATCGAAGAAGAAGTAAGGCTGATTCTATCGGGAAGCCGGAAGCAGGGTAAGGTGCCAGAGTTATGGGATGGTAAAACAGGTCAGAGAATTGCGCGTATCATCGCCGAGCACAATAATGTGGGCTACTGTTGAGATAGTTTTCTACAAAAGTGCCTTGTAGCTCGTGGTGGTTGAGTTCGCTAAAAGATAAGACTTAATTGCAGTCTTAACGTAAATAGATGCTAAAGCTGAAAAATGCCTGCCAGGTTGTTCATCATTACGGGGTAGGTATGTAGATTTATTGCAGATATATCAAAAGCAAGTGCAGTTCTAAATTATTATCCGAAGACTAATCTACGAGACGGAATAAAGAAAACAATAGAATGGTATTCTCCAAGAATAAAAGAGTACGAAAGAGAATTAAGTAAAGCTGACATCGTCAGTTCGTAGGGGTGAAAGTGTAATTTCAGCTGTTATTGAGGCGGGTAAATGATATTGCAATTAAGCGCTTTAGCAAAAGAAGATTTGGGATATGAAGATGGAGCGGTCTCAGGCTTTGTCTGAGATAGTAGGGCGTGTAAGACTAAACAAGGAATTAAACAATATCGAGTGCTAATGCAAGATGAAAAAAGAAGACGGGTGTGTGTTTTTACAATTCATCCGGCGAAGGATTTACGAATCTTGAATCGTCAGTGTCGCTCTCTGCAAAAAAACGGGTGGGATGTTACCTTAATTGCCATGTCAGAAGAAGGTACTTACGATGATGAGGGTATAAAAGTAATTGGCATAAAGAGGTGGAAATCCAGGTGGCAGAGGGTCAAGACGGTCTTTGGTATAGCATGTAAAGCATACAAGCAAAAAGCGGATGTTTACCATTTTCACGACCCGGACTTTCTGATTCTTGCGGTTTTTCTACGAGCATTGAGACGGAAGCCAGTAATCTATGACATTCATGAGTATTGTCATCTGTATGTCCCTCTAAGATTGCCAAACATTTGGCCCATTCGGCAAATAGCCTCTGTTTTGCTATGGTCAATAGAAACTATTGCGGGAATGCTGTGCGGTTACATTTCGGCTGTTTATGAAGCACATGTTAAAAGGTTTTCCAAGCTTGGGTGTAAGATAGTTCACACTCCTAATTTCGCTTCTATAGAGGATTTTGTCCCTGTACCGGTTTCTGATGAGGAATGGGAACAGCGCCGTAAAAGAGTAATATTCACGGGAACGTTGGCTCCTATAAGAGGCGCACTTGTACTGCTTGATATAGCGAAGGAAGTCAAGGCGCGACGGGGAGACATCGAGTTCAGCATTACGCGTCGTTTCTTAGCGAAATTTCAAGAAGAAGCGATGATGAAAAAGATGGCTTTACCCGATTATCAAGATATCATCCAATTTACCCCTAATGTTAGTGGAACGGAACTCCCAAAAGTTGTACGTCGTGGTGGAGTAGCACTGAGCCTTGGTCAGGATACCATTATGGATCGTACCGGCGTACCCACAAAGTTATTTGAGTATATGTCACAAGCTGTTCCTATAGTCGCATCAGATTTACCACACAGCCGTAAATACGTTGGGGATGAGGAATGCGGTATCCTTGTCAAGCCTGACTCGCCGGAGGAGTACACAGATGCGATAATTAAACTCGTGGACAACCCGGAGCTTGCGAAGAAAATGGGGCGGAAAGGCCAAAAAGCATTTGCTGAAAGATTGAATTGGAGTGTAGTCGAAAAAGAATTAGTAAAGTTTTATGAGTCAATTTCAAGTCAATAGAATCTGAGATGATAAAGAATTTTCTTAAACGTGTCCGTATGTTTGTGGTGCGTATTTCCAAGCCTAAACTGATACGTTGCGGCCGAGGTACTTATTTCGGTTCATCAGTTATTATTGGGCCGGGACGTGTTTCTATTGGCTATAAGAGCTTTATAGGACCAGAATGTTGGATCCAATCTGATGCGAATATTGGCAATTTCGTGATGATAGCTGGGCGTGTAGCTATCGTCGGAGGAGATCATCGTTTCGACGTTGCCGGTGTTCCAACTATTGAGGCTGGGCGGGCCCAAAATAAGCTTGTCACGATTTGTGATGACGTTTGGATAGGATATGGGGCTATAATAATGCATGGTGTTACGATCGGAGAGGGGGCGCTTATTGCCGCTGGGGCGGTTGTGACCAAGGATGTCGCCCCTTGTAGTATTGTAGGCGGTGTACCTGCGAAAATGTTGAGAATGCGATTTGGTGAGGAAGATATAGAGAAACATCAGGCAGCACTTGCGCAACGTCGCAAAGATATAGGTTCGTGAGAATGTTAGAAACCACCGAACGAATTTTATAGTAATTCTCATGTCGAAAAGCGACGATTTTATCTATAATAAGCGAAGAGGCAGTGTAAAAATCGGAGAAATGATATGAAGCAATTATCAGGAAAAACCATCTTAATCACTGGTGGAACGGGGTCCTTTGGCAGGGCGGTAGTTAAGCATCTCCTGGGTACTGTCGACATAGGGGAAATCAGGATTTTCAGTCGGGATGAGCTAAAACAAGAGATGATGAGAATTGAATACGGAAGTGACAAGCTCAACTTTTATATAGGTGATGTGCGCGACATTGACAGCGTAAACAACGCCATAAAGGGAGTAGAACTTGTTTTTCATGCGGCAGCATTGAAGCAGGTGCCCTCCTGTGAGTTCTTTCCGATGCAGGCGGTCTTGACGAATACAATCGGTGCCCATAACGTTGTTGAATCCGCAATCAATCATGGTGTTTCAAATGTTGTATGTTTGAGCACGGATAAAGCGGTTTATCCGATTAATGCCATGGGTATGACCAAGGCTCTTATGGAGAAAGTCGCGCAAGCAGCATCGCGTAAAGAAGGTTCGAGGGACACCATCGTTTCATGCGTAAGATATGGTAATGTAATGTGTTCTCGTGGGTCAGTAATACCACTTTTCATAAAACAGATAAAGGAAAACAAACCAATTACCATTACGGTGCCGGAGATGACACGGTTTATGCTGCCCTTGAAGGACTCGGTTGACCTGGTTCTTTTTACCCTTACCAATTCAAATCCGGGCGATTTGTTCATCAGAAAGGCACCGGCCTGCACAATTGATGATTTAGCCACAGCGCTGAAAAACATATTCAATTCTAATGTACCGAAGAAAATAATCGGTATGCGGCATGGTGAGAAAATTTATGAGACACTACTTAGCAAAGAAGAATTACAACGAGCCGATGATATGGAAGATTACTACCGGGTACGGCTTGATGACCGTGATTTAAACTATACAAAGTACTTCACGGAGGGTGACTTAGAAGAGGCTTCAATCGAAGATTATACTTCTCACAGTACTGAACGACTCAACGTAAAGCAGATGGAAGAGTTGTTGCTTAGTTTGCCGGGGGTCAGGGTTGAACTCGAACAATAAAAGTATTGTGTATTTGCATAACCTTTTAATTTAAAGTTGCTTTCGAGAAGTAACCTACGAGCTAATTGAAAGCGGGTATTAGCGGTTTGACCATCGCAAGGATTATTAGTCACTAGTTGAGTTGATATCAGTCCATACAAAATGCAGTAGTCGGGGTTAAATGTGCCTGGCATTTTGCACAAAATTTCGATAATAACAGGACATGCGCAATTGCATGATGATTATGAGGCATGAAAAAAACTGTTTTCTGAGGAGACTAAAATTTTATGAGTATTTCAACACCTTTATTCAAGGTCTTCATGGCTGATTCCGTCAGGATAGCCATGGAAAAAACCCTTTATTCCGGCTATATAGCCGAAGGCGAAAACGTATCTCGCTTGACACGGGCTGTTTCCGAATTTATTGGAAATCCAAACACTATCCTGCTTAATTCCTGTACGTCCGCATTAACACTCGCTTTTCGTTTGGCAGGAGTGGGCCCCGGGACGGAGGTCATATCGACACCCTTGACCTGTGTGGCCAGCAATACTCCAATCCTTGACCTAGGAGGTATTCCAGTTTGGGCGGATTCGGATCCGAAAACCGGCATGGTGAATCCAGATGATATCGAGCATCTGATAAATGAACGAACAAAAGCGATATGCGTTCTTCATAAAGAGGGTGACCCTGCACGGTTGGATGAAATACTTTCTATTGCAAGCAAGCATGACATAAAGGTTGTCGAGGATTGTGCGCATGCTTTCGGCGCCAAGTATAAAGGAGTCAAAATTGGCAACCACGGAGACTATGCCTGTTTTTCTTTTCAGGCCATCAAACACATGACTACGGGCGACGGTGGAGCTCTGGCCTGTAAAAGCGGGGAAGACTTTGCTCGCGCAAAAAAACTTAAGTGGTTCGGAGTAGACCGAGATAATCCCGAAGGCGGAAATCCCTGGCTTCGGGATGTAAAGGAATGGGGTTACAAGTTCAACTTAAACGATGTTGCCGCAGCAATCGGTCTTGAAAACATAAAGCATACGGAAAGGCTAAACGAATGTTTTCACCGGAATGGTGTTCTTTATACGGAGTTGCTTAAAGATATTCCTGGCGTAACATTAATCAGGCGTGACCTAAAGAATGATTATTCCATTTTCTGGGCATATTGTATAATTGTGGAAAACCGCGAGCTTCTGATAGAAAAGTTAGCTCGTGAAGGTGTGGCTTCCGGGCAGATACATCCGAGAAATGATGTATATAGCATGTTTTCGATGTCAAAACGACATCTTCCAAATGTGGACGCTTTCTCGGAAAGGGAACTATCTTTGCCTTGTGGATGGTGGGTCGATGAAGACGAAGTCGGACGTATCTGCAATATCATTCGGCGTGGATGGTAGACGAAGACTATTTATGACAAAAGGAAACAAAGAATGAAAGTAATGACGATTATAGGAACGAGGCCGGAAATTATCCGGTTAGTATGTGTAATAAAAAAACTGGACAAGTATTGTGACCATATCCTAGTGCATACGGGTCAGAATTATGATTATGAACTCAATAAGGTCTTCTTCGAGGACCTGAACCTCCGTGATCCCGATTACATTCTGGATGTCAAAGCTAGTTCCCTCCATGAACAGCTCGGCAATATTATCAGCAAAACCGGCGCCGTGATCGATAAGGTTAGACCGGACGCCATCCTGGTGTTGGGTGACACAAACTCGACTCTTTCCGTTATTAACGCAAAACGCCTGAAGATTCCTATTTACCACATGGAAGCAGGGGACAGGTCGTTTGACGAGAACGTTCCCGAAGAGTTAAACCGCCGGATCGTAGACCATACGGCAGACCTGAATCTGGCTTATACGGAATACAGCCGGAGAAACCTACTACGTGAGGGCATACATCCAAGTCGTATCTTTGTTACGGGGAGTCCTATCCGCGAGGTCTATGCCTATATGCGTGGTCGCCTCAGCAAGTCCCGTATTCTTGACGAATTAAAGTTGACGAAAGGGAAATTCATAACCGCCAGTATCCATAGGGAAGAGAATGTGGATAAGAAGGGCCATCTTGAACAAATGGTGAGAAGTTATAACGCGCTCGCTGAGCACTATAATATGCCAATTGTGGTTTCGACACATCCGCGCACCAAGAAACGCCTGGATACCCAAGGGCTCTTTGATATCTCGGACAGTCGAATAAACTGGCATCTGCCCTTCGGCTTGATAGATTATCTCACGCTCCAGATAAACTCATTTTGTGTTGTCTCCGATAGCGGCACGATACACGAGGATTCGAGTATTTTGAACTTTCCGGCGATTGCCATAAGAAAGTCCACCGAGAAAGCAGAATCCATTGATGCCGGGCATTGTGTAATAACCGGCCTGGAGCCAGAAAGTGTTCTTACATCCGTAAAAATCGCGACTTCCGAGCCTGTGAACCTTGATGAATCTCCCATGCCGCGGGAGTATATGCCCTTGAATGTCTCGTCCAAGGTTGTCCGGATTATTCTCGGGATGAATAAGGTAATAGATGAAAGGGTATGGGGGGATCCCGAAAAGAAGCACGTCTGAAATGAGATCGTGCGATCTTTTATGTTATATCATCACAAGGTGTATAAGACAAATGGATACTTTTGAATTGGAATGGAAAGAGCCTTTTGACGTTCGCGATCTTACTTGCTATGTAGATCCACGAGGAATGTTGTTTGAAATATTGCGCTTTAAACGCGCGAATCCCAGGGCAGGGACAACTCTACACTTTTTCGATTGAACCCCACCAGCGCCGGGGCGACCATTACCATCTAAATAAAAGGGAATGGTTCACTTGCGTGCATGGCGAGGCCGTTGTGCTCCTAAGCGCTTCAGATGGCGCCAAGGTGGCGGTCAGGGTATCGCCTGAAAACCCAAAAATCGTTTATGCCGGGCCGGGAACAGCACATGCGTTGATAAACGATAATGAAGAAGTCGCCGTGATCGTATCATATGGGTCTGAACAACATGACCCTGACCACGAAGACACATACATGTGTGTCGCATTCGAGGAATATGATGTGACGGATGAACGAAAATGAGCCACTTGTGGGATGGTGTTAAGCTGAATGATCTTTCCTGAGAAGAATTCCCGTATTGTTTCTAATGTATTTCTGAACTTTTTTCTCTGCCTGAAATTCTTCTAAGGGTAAAAGATGCGAATTTTGTTTATAACTCAGTGGTTTCACCCGGAAGGTTCCTTTAAAACTTTTTCCTTTGCCAAGGAGTTGATTAAGCTTGGTCACGAAGTTGAGGTGCTTACCGGCTTTCCAAATTACCCCGGGGGTAAACTCTATAACGGCTATAAAGTTAAACTGTTCCAGAAAGAAACCATAGAAGGCGTTCCGGTTTTTCGCGTACCGCTTTATCCAAGTCATGATAGATCAGGGATTCGCCGTTTCTTAAACTATACAAGTTTCGCTCTTTCCGCAGCTATAATCGGGCCATGGGTTGTAAAACGTGCTGACGTTGCCTATGTTTATCATCCTCCCGCAACGGTGGGACTGCCTGCGAGTATCATTAAGCTTTTAAGAAGAATTCCCTTTGTTTACGACATTCAGGATTTATGGCCGGACACCTTGAAAGCAACAGGCATGTTCAACAACAAGATTGGCCTGAAGTTAGCGAATGGGTGGTGCAAATTCGTTTACCGCAGTGCAGAAAGAATTGTGGTCCTGTCGCCTGGCTTTAAAAGGACCCTTTGCGAACGCGGCATCGCAGAAGACAAGATCGAAGTTATTTATAACTGGTGCGACGACACCGTGATTCATCCGGTCGAGCCGGACCAGAAGCTTGTCCAGGAACTCGGGCTTGCCAACCGTTTCAATATCATGTTCGCCGGAAACCTGGGCAAGGCACAAGCATTGGACGAGGTCCTGGAAGCAGCTCAAATTGTCGCTCGCAGATGCCCGCAGGTCCAGTTTGTGTTTGTCGGCGATGGAATTGAGAAAGACCGTATAAAACGGAGGGCCCAGGAGATGCGTCTTGAGAATGTTCGGTTTTTGCCTCGGCGGCCTCAATCCGAAATTGCTTCGGTTTTAAGTTTAGCCGATGTATTGCTG
>Ga0209991_10000549_pt1 | contig 16510 bp, 11 predicted proteins | sample ChitaG_FD_183167 | JGI IMG/M metagenome (GOLD analysis project Ga0209991, IMG submission 183167) | Deep subsurface microbial communities from South Pacific Ocean to uncover new lineages of life (NeLLi) - Chile_00310 metaG (SPAdes)... | ecosystem: Environmental > Aquatic > Marine > Oceanic >...
AATAACCTCGCTCAAGCCAGCCGAGTTCGTGGTCTCATATCTGAAAATTGAACCGAGACAGATCGAACTTGGAGGCACGGTCACAATAAGCGTCAACGTCACCAACGTCGGCGAGACGCCTGGAAGCTACAACGTGACCCTGAACATCGAGGAGGACCTCTTCATCTCAGTGAAAGAGGTCACTCTCCAGGGAGGGGAATCAGAAATTGTCGAGTTCGAGTTCGTACCGGAGGCCGAGAGAACCTACGACGTGGACATCGAAGGAATGATAGGCACCATCTTTGTCGTCATTCCAATCCCCGTTCCTCCCCTTCCTCCCTATCTCTCAAACCTAACCGTCACACCAACCGAGATAGAGATCGGGGATAACGTCACAATAAGCCTAGACATCAGGGATATGCACAACCAATCCTTCACCTACATAGTCACCATGCAAATAGATGAACTAACCCTGCTGGTCGACGTTGAACTTGAACCCTATGAATTCAAGACGGTATCACGTACCATAACACCGGAAATGATTGGAGAATACCATGTCTGGGTCCAAGGGCTCACCGGAAACTTCACGGTGAAGGCCCCTCCCAAACCCGCCGAGTTCAAGGTATCAAACCTAGAGGTAGATTCTGATAGAGTAGCGAAGGGCGATGTGGTGACGATAACTGTCGAGGTCGAGAACATCGGCGAGAAGGAGGGAACCCACACGGTTCTATTCGAGGTCGACGGGCTTGTCACAGAGATGGTCGAGGTAAACTTGGACGGAGGAGAATCAACGACCGTAACATTCACAATAACAGAAACTGCAGGAGATCATACCGTTGGAGTCGAAGATCTGACTGGGGACTTCACCGTCACCGCTCCAATTAGCCCAGGCTACGTAGCCGTGATATTGATCGTAATCATTGCTGCTGTCGCGATACTGTACGCAAAATGGAAGGGGATACTACCTACCCTCTACCCCGAAGTAGACGACGAGATCGATAGCCACGAGAAAAGAACAAATAGGAGGAATAAAAATTGAGAACCTATTCGTCATCTCGTATGAAAAACGAGAAAATCATAGTATCCCTGCTGGTCGCCATATGTTTGGTATCAGCTTTCGCCATAGCTATACCCGTTACGACTGCGAAAAAGTATTCAAAAGAAACAAAGGTTCGCCGTTCAGATAACCCTCTCTTGTATCGATTAGATGAGGAGGAGTGGTTTCCCATAGTGCCTCCTGAACCATCTGAGGCTCTCCAGGACAGAGAGTTCGAGGAGGACATGGAGGTTTTCATATATGACGTGAAGACGAAGAAGGTCAAGAATATCACCAAAACGAAGAAGGATAGTGTGCTAGAGTTTCCAGAGAATCAGGGATTGCTAACTTCTGAGCTTTTCCCTGAGAGCGTAATTCCTCCTGATGATCGTGTCCGGATAACACCTACAACATCTTATCCCTGGAGTTCAATAGTCAAACTTTTCATTATAGCTGGTGATGGAACCCAATTTATTGGTACTGGATTCATAATCGATGGAAGCCACATCCTTACAGCAGGTCATTGCGTGTATATGCATGACCATGGAGGCTGGGCTCTATCGATAGAGGTTGTCCCTGCATTTGATGGAGGATACGATCCCTTCTACCATGCATGGACTACCTCAATGACGGTTAACGGGTGGTGGTACGATTATGGATGGTATACAAATGATTTTGCTATTTTAACGCTAGATCGCAACGTTGGGTTCTTCACAGGGTGGATGGGACTAGAATACGCTGAACCCTCGGCCTCTATTTACACAGATATCTTGAATACAGCTGGTTACCCAGGCGACCTCGATGGTGGTTGGTGCATGTACTGGGATTCCGATTTGGGAGCTGGTGCTGATTTGTACAATCATTGGTACTATATGGATACCTATGGAGGTCAAAGCGGCTCACCAGTATGGTATTATGATGGCATCTCTCATTCGGTGCTCTCAATACATGCCTACGGTTCAGGTTGGCCATTATATCCGAATAGTAATATGGGAACAAAATTCAACGAAGGAGTTTTCGACACCATCGATTATGCTCTCACAAGCCCTTCACCTGAAGACTTTGCCAATTTGATTGACGATGGTCAGTACTATTCTGGATTTGATCCGGTCTCTGTCACTGCTGGGTTGTCTAACTTTGACGTCTGGTCTGACATAAGGAATATAGGGACTGCATACTCAGGCGTCTTCTATGTATCGTACTATGCGTCCACAGATACAGAGATAACAGCTTCTGACTACCTAATTGGCGTCGACGAAGTCCCCTCTATCACACCCTTCACATGGACTGACTCTGACTGGTCTGGAACATTCCCAAACATTCCAGCCGGAAACTACTATGTGGGCTGGATAATCGACAGCACCAATATTGTCGACGAGAGCAGAGATTATGGAGAGTACAATAACGTAGCTTACAAATCCTCATATCAACTTAATGTGATTGCGATCAATCTATCTCCGGTAGCAGACGCGGGTGGACCCTACTCGGGGATGGTTGGGAGCGCCATTTCCTTCGATGGGACATATTCCTACGACCCGGATGGAACAATCGTTAGCTACGACTGGGACTTCGATGGAGAAGTCGGAACTGGAGCAACCGTTAGCCACACATATGATTCTGTAGGAACCTATACTGCAACACTCACCGTGACCGACAACGAGGGAGCCACGGACATAGACACGGTGACGGTGACGGTTATACAAGCATCAGCCGGCTTATCCATCGACTACGTCATGACCACCGATTACGTGGAGAGGGACTGGGGCGAATACGGCGACACGATGGTCGTCCTGGGCAGCGGCGTCGTATCTGGTGTAGCAGTCAACCTGTACTGGGACTATGCTGTCGGACCTAGTGCATATCTGTTGAACGCTACTCTCGGTAATTCTGATGGCACCTTCGAGGTCTGTTTCGATGTACCCGAGGCCGTGAACGGAAGCCACTACTTGTGGGTCAAAGATACAGAAACTGCTGAATACTCCAGATGGGGGCCTTTCACTGTTGTTCCCTCTATAACATTTGATGTCGAAAACGGCCCGGTTGGAAAGGTAGTAACGGTTTCGGGAAGGGGCTTCAAAGAGGGTATGGTAGATAATATTACCCTAAATGGTGTTCCCTGTACTCTCATTGGTGCGATAGCGATTGACGAATTGGGTACGTTCACAGGGAGCTTCGTAATCCCAAGCGTAGAAAACTTGGGTACATATGAGATCACCTTAACAGACATCAACGGTTTAGAGGCGAATAGAGACTTCCTAATCACGGGACTGGCAAATATTTCTATAGACCCCAATTATGGCCCCCCAGGGGACAATGTGAGCATCCACGGCTACAACTTCTCGGCATTATCCGGAGAAGAGGTTGTAGTAAAGATATTGGCTGAGCCAGATTTCATTCTAGCAATCTTCGACACCAACGCCAACGGGGAGTTCAGCGGTTTCTTTATCATCCCGGCGATAGCCTTCGACGACTACCTTGTACTTGCGACCCAGGACCAGTATAACATCAACGCAACATGCGACCTGAGGATAGGGTTAACAGCTATCATTATATCTCCGGCGAGTGGACCCACGGGGACACAAGTCCAAATATCAGGAATTGGATTTACACCAGAAGGAGAATGGAACGCGACCATCGGCGATATGCCGATATTCACAAATGAAACTGCTTCGAGTGAAGGGACAATCGAAGGAATCTTCTTCGTGCCAGCTCTCGACGTAGGCACCTATGATATTACAGTGCTGGATGTTGAAACAGAGATCGAGATTATCTATGACGATTTCGTGGTCACAGCTACGACTGAGGTATACCTTGATCCAGTCGAGGCACCGAACGAATATAATGTGTCCCTCAAAGGATACCACTTTGCAGACATAGTCGGCGCAGTGGACTTCGTCATATACAACTCCACAGACGAAAGGGTGATGAATGTCTGGCAGAACGGTGCAGGAACTGAACCCGCTGAAACTAATGTTGACGGTAATTTCACGGGCTGGTGGATGGTTCTTCCAAAGGCCGACCTCAGCCTCGGAGACTACATGGTTAACGTCACGGGAAGTGAGGGTTTGTTTGTTCAGGTACCTTTCAGCGTAGTCGAGGATCGGGTTGATGTGGCACCCCGTAAGGCGCAGTTCGACAGAGGCGACACAGTACAATTCGACATAATGAGTGACTTCAAGTATCCAGATTCTTACATCGAGATCTATGATCCCAGCGACATACTATACTGGCAAACCGATGTACTCGATACATGGCTGAAAGTTGAAGGCCTTTACACGGTGCCATACTATACGCAGACATCTGGTGGAAACCCAATGTTAATTGCACCAGATGCACCGCTAGGCACATGGCTCTACAGATTCTATAAGGATGCTGATACTGAACTGATGAATGGCACATTCACCGTGAATCCCCTTATTCCACCACTACCACCGATACTCGAAAACCTCACCATTACGCCACCTGAGATCGAACTCGGGGAAAGCGTCACCATAAGCCTCGACATTAAAAACAACGACAGCCAAGCCATCACCTACATAGTCACCATGCAGATAGGAGAAATCACCCTGACGATCAATGTCGAACTAGAACCCTATGAATCAAAGACAGTGTCACATACGATAACCCCAGACGCCGTTGGAGAATACAACGTAACCGTCGATGGACTCATGGGAAGCTTCACTGTCACAGAGAGAACCTTCTATACAACGGACTACCTTTTATTCAATCTAGGACACTCGAACACATTCAACGTATCCGACGACGATCTATCAAACTGCACCGTTGAAATGGTTTTTCAGAACTCAACAGAAGATAACTATCTCATTACATTGACCAAGATAGGAGAAGAAGGGGGATTCTGGTGTGACTCAGCCATATATATTGGTGAACATTACGGCTTTCTAACTGCATGGGGAGGCGCACCAGTAGGGAATCAAGCCAACTTCTTCTGGTTACTTCATCATACACCGGCAAACTTCAGCGATGGAGATACTTGGAACCACTATTACTATGACGTTTCATATGAGGCGTCATATGTTGGCGAACAAACAATTAACGATGTTTCCTACAGTGATTGCCTTCTGTTGAAGTTTGATTCCACAAGTCACTCAAACACATATTTACAGGGTATCGGAGAGGCATACCTGGCAAAAGACGTTGGAATCATAAAGTTCACCTTCAATAAAACCGATGGCAACAATTTTACGGCAACACTAGAAGAGCATAGTGACTACGCCCAGAGAAGAATATCTGGGTACTTCATTTTGGATAGCGACTCTCCTGCATGGGGATACTCTGTCGGCTTATCTAATGCTGTAAACGTTGGATACGACGCTACGTTAGTCGAAGTCAACGGTAGTTACTCACTACTGTTCTACGGTAGCTCAGTTATCATCAGATATGGTCCAATAGGCATGGATGGACGAAGCCTGATGCATCAACATAGCCAGGAAGAGAAAATCAATGGTGAAGTCGGTGACATAGTTGACTATAATCTGACTGCCCCCGACATCGGGCTGGCTGGACCTCTAGAAGAAAGACCCCCAGAGATAATAATCTGGCCTCAAAACGTGACTATACCAGATAGCAAGATACTCTTCAATGGCCGGGCTATAAGTGTGAATGAGATAAAAAACGTCTCTGTAAACGGTGAACTAGCTTCCGGCCTTTTCTCAGGAATCTATTACTTCTGGCAAAAAGAGATAACACTCACTGAAGGCATGAACGATATTCAAATCACGGCATATGACAATGGCACATTACAAAAGTCAAGTTCTACTAATCTTTGGATAAACTACGAGAAAGCTTCATACAGTGGACCTAGAGTGGAGCCCGTGCCCCTTGATGTATTGCCAGAAAATAGACAAGTATTGACATTTATCGTAAAACCCAATGGAACAGGAACCGGAGCCTATCTTTGGTGGGCTCCTTCATATGAGGAACACTCCCCTTTCCAGCATGGTCGTTCGTTAGGCGACGGATACGACGGCTATGATGGGATCACAATTACCTATGACATAGCTGATAGGGATGGCGCACTAAGTGTTGACGAGGAGATCGATTACAGGGTCCACGTCGAAAGCTCGGGATACTGGGCTTCACACGATGTAATCACAATCACTGTAGGCAGCCCAGACTATTCACCGCCCTTGGTGGAAAGCGTATCCCCAATGCCTGAAGAACAATATGTACTGGTAAACTCATCGATTGATGTATTCTTCAACGAACAGTTGAACCATCTAACTTTGACTCCGGATAACATTCTACTTGACAACGAGCCTTTCGAGGGTGAGATTGAGTACGACTTCCAAAGTCATAAAATGACCCTGCTTCCTGGAGATCCTTTCCAGCAAAAAAGCAAGATATCCATAGAACTGACCTCAGGGATAACGGATTATGCTGGAAATAACCTAACAGCATATTCATGGGATTTCTACACATACGGACGTGCGTGCGTCTCTATTGGCTCTGTGGTCATTGCTCTTGGCCAATCTACCGATGTCCCCTTGAATATGTCTCATGTCACAAAGGTTGAAGGTCTAGGATTTGAATTATACTGGGACCCAGCGGTAATAAATATCACCGGCATCAGACTCTCCGACTATTTATCTCCCTCAACTAACAATCTCTATGTGAACATCACCAAAGATCTAGGAAATGCTACGGTGGCTCTCGTAAACACCAATGCTCCAGACTACCTCACATGGAAGGAAGCGAGGCCTATCCTCATCGTGGAGATCAAGGCCGTAGGACTCCATGGAGATTCTAGTATCTTGAACCTAACGAACGTGGAGTTGAGCACAGACTGGACTGACTACCCTCCAGATTTCGTAATCGATGGATTGGTAACAATACAAGACCAAGGAAGCATACACGGATACGTTACTTACAGCCATAACGGGACCCCGATGGAGGGAGCAACCGTGGAGCTCTCAAGGTATGGCTCTACCCTCAAAACGTCCGTCACAGGCGTGAATGGTGAGTACGATTTCCTTGCCCTTCCGCTGGGAGAATATAATTTGACCGCGAGCCACGAAAGGATTCAGGTTGAATCACAGTATACGACATTTTGGAATGCGTCGGCGTCAGCGAATGTAACCTCTGGAGAGACGACTGAGGTCGGTTTCTCGCTCAAGATCCGCGGTGACCTGAATGACAACGGGATAGTGGACATAAACGACGTAGCCACGATTGCGAATATGTACGTGGGCAACCTCCCAAAGGAATTAGACATCACTGACTTCAACTGGAACGGCGAGTTAGACATCAGCGAAGTTTCTAAGCTCGCAAACTATTACGTGGAAAATATAGATGAGGTTTAGGTGGTAAAGATGAAAGCTAGAGGCATAATATTGAAGACGGCCGTCATGGTGATTGTGTCGCTTCTTCTCTTTGTCCCTATTCTAAGAGTTCCTTTTGTAGAGGCCCCTGCAACTGGAACTGTTGTAGGTATCGAGTCTGCTGAAGACGTGGAAGCGGGCAGCATCTTCGTCTTATCTATCTACCTAGCTAACGCTACAAAGATTGATGGCCTCGGATTTGAATTATACTGGGACCCAGCGGTAGTAAATAACACAGGAATAAAACTCTCTGACGATTTATCTCCCTCAAGTCTTACAGTGAACATCAAACCATCTCTAGGAAAGGCTAAGGTGTGTCTCGTCAACACCCAAACCCCAGACTACATCACAGTAAACGAAACTACATCAATAATAGACCTAACTTTTGAGGCAGTCGGCTCTCCCGGTGACTCGACAATACTAAACCTAGATAACGTGGAGCTGAGTGGCGAACTTGTCGGTCTTTACTTTCCCGATGTCGTTACCGATGGATTCGTCATATACACACCAGAAATCATAAGCATCAGCATTGACCCTGGCGATATAGACTTCGGCAAGATATATGAGGGCGGCTCAGGAACGAGCTCAGTTACTATAACAAACGAGGGCAATGTAGAAGTATCAGTAATTGCGACACTTGGCTCCGAAGTTCCCGTAGGCTTCTACAGCTCCAACTTCAAGCTAGATGATTTGGCCGTTTCCGACTGGTCCATATCGCTCTTTGGTCTAGGTGCTTCTGAACTCATAGGCTTAAGCCTAGATATACCAGTCGATACTGAACCGGGGTTTAAAACCGCGATACTGACCTTCTGGGCTGAAACACCATAATAGAAATTGCCTCAAACCACGATGCTCTAGTCGTGAAGGCGGGATCTGCCTTGCCCCTGGACGGGGGAGTAAAGTGCCAACGCGGTGGGGAGGGCTAGGGGCCTAACGGAGACACGAGCGCGCGCGTGGACTCTACGACGGCCTTCACGTCGTCGCGGAAGGTGGTCAGCTTCAGGGCGAACTCCTTTATGTCCTCCTTCTTATTCAAGAAGCGGATCTGGTCCAGCAGCTCTCCCTCATCGTCGAGGACTGCTGCTTGGCAATACTTTTTATGAACGTCGATTCCACCATACTTCACGGGGTGTCACCTCTGGGTGGTTTGCGAACGGCATCCTCCTATTGGGTCTCTAGGGACCATTCATGTAGCCGCTCTGGATCTGACCCATTCTTTAAGCGGGTCTCATCAGGGACCATGGTTACGATGGGTCTTCCCCACCCATGATACCCTCTTTCTTCAGCAAGTGAACGTTTTCCATACATATCTTTAAGCGGTGATGAACCCCCGGAAAATCAGCGATAAAGGCCATTCCCCGTTGAACAGGTAAACGTTAAATGGAGATAAAACCCAGTAAAAGGAGAGGTTTCGCCCACGATAATGGTGATAAAATCTTATGTCTGAAAATATTGAAGCTCGTTTAAATCTTCTAGAAGAGATTGAGAGAGAAAGGGAATCCAAGGTAATTACTTATTTTTGCGGAGACCGACCAGGAGCTGGAACAGGGATTGCTACAGATGCGATCCGTCCCATGTATGACCATTTGAAATCTCTGGGAGATGTAAAACAATTAGACCTGTTTCTTTATGGAAGAGGTGGAGTCCTAGAGGTTCCTTGGAGAATGGTTACAATGCTTAGAGGTTTTTGTGAAAATTTTTCAGTGATTATTCCTTACAAAGCTTACAGCGCTGCATCTCTCATTTCATTAGGTGCTGATAAGAATATCATGGGTAAAAAAGGAGAATTGAGTCCCATTGATCCTCAATTGCGTTTAAGGGTTCTACCTGGGGCTAAACCTATTGAAATACCCCAAGAGATCGGCGTTGAAGATATTTACGCTTATTTAAGATTCATAAAAGAAGAAGCGGGATTAACAGATCAAGAGGCCATAGCAAAACAGGTTGGGATTATTACGGAAAAATTAACCCCAGTTGTGCTTGGAAAGGTTCAAAGAGCTTATTCTCATATAAGACTGATAGCACGAAAGCTTTTGTCTTTACAAAAACCACCTTTGGAAGAACCAAAGATTGCGGCTATAGTTGATGCCTTAACTGAAAAAATTTATATCCATGGACATGGAATCGGCAGAATAGAGGCTAAAGAAATTGGATTACCAATTGCTATCCCTGATGAGACCCTTGAAAATTATATCTGGTTACTATACCTAAATTATGAAAATACCCTGAAACTTGATTCCACTTCAGATCTAACATGGTATGTAAGAGATGATCCAGAACAAGTTTATACAGAAGAAAATACTGATGTTGCTTTTATTGAATCTACAGAGATGTCACATGCATTCAGAGGTGACCTGGAGATAAAGGTCAAACGAAATGTTCCACCAAATCTAAATATAAATCTCAATCTTTCACTTCAGATGCCACCAAGTGTTCAGCCTCAAGCTCTACCTCAAAACATTCGTGAGGTGATGGGACAGATGATGCAACAAGCTGCCCCTCGAATATCTGATTTAGTAAGAAAAGAAATAGCTAGACAATCTCCAATCATCGGAGCAGAAGCTCGTTTCCGCTTTGGTAAATGGATAAAGATTCGCTAATAATCAATCACTTGGCTAGTGTACCTCGGGAAGACGTATATCGACTTTTCTTTAGCCGTCCTTTCTAGTGGCTGTTCGATTGGATAGCTTGATTCTTTGATACTCAATTCATTGAAGTTGCAAAGAGAAATTTCAATCTTTATATTTGACTCCACTTACTACTCCCCTCTAGTCCAAATATTGCTTCTATTAAACTTAAAAAAGTTTGTATAATGAATTTATTGCTTACAATTATAGTTTTCGAGTAAGTCTTAAGCGGTGATGCGCCCAATCGCAATATGATATGACTCTAAATATTAGACCGTTTAAGCCGTCAGACTTGGATATTCTAGTTTCTTTCTGGAGGCAACTAATGGAAATTTCCAGGGCCGTTGACTCGCCTCCCCATGTTTCATTCTATCTTAAACCAAGTTAAGGATTTAGGTGAAGTCGCGCGCGTCTTATTCTGCTCGAAATCTAACGCCGCAATCATGACATTTTAATGTACCACGCCACATCTCAGATGACGCATATTTGATCTCAATACCTCATTGAGGACACATGGCCATGTTTAAAACGCGTTTCCTTAGATGAGTTTGATCTTTACTCCAGTGTCCATTGGTTTGAATGAACCTCTCCCTAAGCCTATCGAAGGGGCCCGGAATTTCATCGCCCACGCCAAACCCTTACCTACGTTATGAATATACTGTAAAATGAAAATATAAATTAGATAGATGGCAATGGCATAACAGGGCTTAATTGATTGCGCGCGCGACTGCTAAGGTGGAGCAAATGAAGTGGGGCGCGATCGTACTAGAACTAGTCGTAGTTCAGCCCCGCATTCTTTACAGAATGCTGTTTGAACGAGGGTTGAAGGAGTAATATTTACGGTGTTCATTGCACCGCATTCTGGGCACAGTATTGTGAGTTCTGTGTACATGTCGACCAGCGCGCGTTTGAATTTTGCTCCCGCAAGACGTGGTTCCACAGAGGTTAGGAGGATGGGACATCAAGCGAGAGCAAACTTATTTTACAATTAATTAATATAAACAATGCGGATTTCAGACACCTTTTATTTTTAAAAAAATATATATGATATATATCACGCTGGGATTGCCTTTAAATCATTAAATAAGAATTAAAACCATTTTAAACACAATTATTGAAACGGCCTGCGCGCGTAATGTGATTTTAAGGATGAAGAAATAAAAAGGGGAATAGAATTATGTCTGATTATTTCTCCAGATATGTGATGTTGTTTACTACCGAGACTTTGACTCTGAGGTTCTTGGCATCTATTCTCTTGTTCAGCTGGGTCCTGATGTAGTTCGCTTCCTTACCTGGGATCTCTACGGCTACTAATGCATCGGTTCCAGCCATGAATGCATCGAGAATTGGGTCGTATTTAGATCCTTTTCTATATCTTCTTGATGGCTTCTCATCTACAGGTGTCAGGTTGAAACTTAATTCGCCCATAGCAATTACTAGTTATACTACCTCCATTTAAAATATAGTACTCCACAAAGAATCCCACTGATTATTGCTTCTTTGTATTCTTTCCGCATCTACGTAGCCTCTCCTCTTCCACTTGATCTGGAAACATCTCCTCAATCAAATACTTGTGAAAGAGATAATTCGTTCTTCGCGGATTCCATGGTTTATCCTCCATTTCCTCCCACACCCGATCTTCAGCAGCCTTCACAATCTTTATGAGACCGTCGAGTACATCCTTCGGAGGGTCGCCTTTTTTAACATGAGTGGTGTATTCCCGCCTATCGCCCTCGACATAAACTTCTGATAAATCATGGAGACCATATACCCTGAACGTGACACCGACATTTTCAAACACCGGCTCATCCGGGTCCGTCCAGATCTCAAGGACTCTGAGACTTTCGTAGAATTCTTCACTCACTCACTCCACCTCCTCCTTGAGTGCGCACCTCTTTGCTCAGAACCGACTATTAAATGATCGGGAATGGATAACCCATCAAACGAGAGCATCACCGCTTAAACTTTACCCCTTAGTGTGTGCCGTGGCTTCGACTTCAATGATACTATTTACCAGAGTCGTTCCAATTCTTCTATGAGTACATTATTCTCTGATATTTTCTTTTCATAGTCAAATTCCAACGAAGGATATTTTAAGATTTGATCTCGAAAATAAGAAGTGCTGTTTTTTATTATAGCAATTAAAGCTTTTCTTAACGAATCTCTATCTTCCTGATAAGCCCTCTTTAGAACTCTTGTCAATCCATATTTTAGCCCTATTGTAAATCTCCCTGTTAGATCACGGAATAGGTTATCCAATTCTATCCTTGGATAGATCAAAGGGCTAAAGTCAGCTTTTTTATAAATTTCAATGATGTTTTCGCTCATTTCACTCAACTACTCCACCCTCACCGTTAAAATAAAAACGCCCTTCTCCGCATCGACATAGATGCGCTCGTTTGATTTGCATCGGTATGGTTCCCGTTGCATTGAGCTTCTGGGCCTCACTCTTGAGTATTCGGATTTTAGATCTTTCATTTACTTCCTCCTCTGTTCCTTACCCGCTTCGCGCGCAAGCTGAAAAATAATTACCTCATCTTATTCGGACGTTTTTATTATCTTGAGAAGTTACCACACAGTCTGTTCGACCTGCATCTTTAGCTCTGTTATTTTCCCATTGTAATGGTCTCAGATTTGATAGGTCGTCTGTGCCTCCTTGCGCTTTTGGTTTTATATGATCAACTTCCCAGCCATAGATATTATCTGTGCTTCCGTAATATTCTCGATACATCCATGCCCTGCATTGATCTTTTCGCCATTTATTTGGATCATAGTTCTGCACAACCGTGCCTTTCTCCCATACCCTTTGCACTTTTTCAGTTGAAAAACTCAAATTATCACCAATATAATAGTTAATTGTTAGTTTAAATATTTTTTCAAGAATGATCCGTTTACGCTTTCGCGTCGCGCGAGATGGCTCTTAATCCTTGCGTAGATTTTTAAAACCCCATACAGTGATGTAAATTGCATACAGCACTAGGAGAAGAAGGCCGAATCCCAGTAGAATCGAAAGCCAGCTCATAGTCTAATAATCATATTTTCATCTTGTTCTAAATCATTTTCGTTGTTTTCATCTATTGACGAATTGAGATAACGAAAATCAAAGAAATAATAATGGAAAGAAATTAAATGACCGGGAATCATGTTAAGATCAATTTTAAATAAATCTTATTCTAGGTAGGATCGGGTTCTACTAGTTATTGTGTTTTTACATAACTTATGAACCCGAGGTCGGAAGGAGCATTGTTATGCGGGATATGGATGAAATTAAAGTAAAAAGATGGACTAGGAAATACATGTTTGGTACTCTGATTTTAATCGCGGTGATAATCTCTTGCGTCGTTTTCATTAGTTATTGGCTTGGATGGAATCTTAGAATATAGATATGTAAGTTATGCGCGAGTCCCATGGCATTAATGGGACGGCTTTTGCGGTAATCAGAGAAGACTTGCGGGTGAACAGAGCTGACGAAGGAACATTTTTTATATTAAATTTAGAATTTAAAAAAGGGGTGTGTTCGTTAATGTTGAATGAAATAAATGAAATGCCAAGGAAGGTGCTAGAATTTCTATATTGGGAAGGACAAATAGACACGAATTATTTTACTGTCGATAAGATTCGAGTCGAGACGGACTTAACAGATGCCAAAGTACAGGATGGATTGAAGTTTTTACATGAAAGTGGATTCGTTGAGTGTAATATTCTTGAAAAGGGCGTCAGAATATTCGAAGCTAAGATCTCGATGAAGGGAATTGATGAGGCTAAATCCCTGTTAGACATTTAAATTAATAGCCTCTCATCAGGCTTCAGACGCACGTGTGCTCTTATTCTATGACTTGCCCGCAGCGTATACATGTCCAATCGTCGGCGACTTGCACTGTATGGTTCATCCGAGAGCAGTTCTCACACCAGGCCTCCTGCAGATCCTCACGCCACCCATATACATTGCAAACCGCCTGATAGCCCCATCTGGCGATGAATCCTCTAGGTCTGTTATGCCTCACTTTTAGCGGTCCCCCACATCTGGAGGGAGATAGAGAATAATCCAACTTTGTCAGGAGATTTCTTCTCTCCCAGTCAAGAAAATGAGGCAAGATGGCGGAAACATATTTTATCAGTCTATGAAGAAGATGAAAACCAGATCCTTATAGCAGAAAATGATGGTAAAATCGTGGGATTCATTAAAATTATAACCTTAGCGACACATCCCCTGGTTTCTAACATTAGGTGTTCTCTCATAAGCGATATGTATGTTTTACCTGAGTTTCGGAGAAAGGGTGTCGCCTCTACCTTGATGAATCGAGTCTTTGAATATGTAACGTCAAAGGGAGTTACACATGTCCGCTTGAATGTGATGGAAAGCAATATTCCAGCGTACAATCTCTATGAGAAGATGGGCTTCGTAGACTATTCAATAATTATGATGAAACAATTAGAGCGCGCTCGTAAGCTTTAAGCGGTAATGCGCCCACTGGAAAATCAGCGAACAGGGCCATTCCCCTTGAATGTGTTAAAGTTAAATGGGGATAAGACCAATTAATTGGAGATGGAAATCGAACTCACCGAAATCAGCAATAAATGGATTCAGGACCACCACCCCCAGGGCATCGTCCGGGAATACGACCCAGATAAACCCTTCAAGCTACACAGCATGGCCGCCGAGTTCATAGAACTCACCTACCTGGGCATCCCCTACCGCATCCCCAGTAGAATAGACGACAAACTAACAATCAAGAAGGCAGCATGATGAACATACGCGCTCTCGTTAGAAATTTACTTAAATTATACGTAATCATTGCTTACAGTGATATTATCATTAATTTAATTAATATACGTTTTCCATATCTCATTTCAAACTTTCCATATCGAAATGATATATTATATTTCATATATTATGTATATATGTTCATAACGCTTTTTATAATTTCATGGAAGTTTGAGAAGTACCTTGAAAATTTATTTCTTTATTATTTGAACTCACTTATTGTATATATGTATACCTTCATAATGTGTATTGCACTTTTATTCACTATTAATTCTTATATATCTTTATCCAATCAATATTTAAATTCAATATATAATTTTTTGGAAGTTTATATGTTAGATTATTTCATGATTATTTTTATTATATTATTTCCATTAGGTGCTTTATTAAATAAAAAGCAACTCATGAGAATTGAATTTAAGATGTTGAATGATAATTTTGAATATTTTACGAACCGCCAAAAATGGATGAAGAAAATATTTAAAAGGTTGACTAAGAAACTTGAGAGAGGCAATATTAAAGTTTCTCATGATGATCTACTTAGTAATTTCAATAGAAAAGCGATGCCTTATGAATATATTAATGATATTGAAAAATGGATGATTAATGAGAAAACGGATACTGATTTCTTTTACTCATTAAAGCAAATTATTCCGGAAGAGGATATTAAATCTATTGAGAAAATATCTTATAGAAATATAATATTTAGAATATTCGAGCCAGAATATTTCAAGTATTTCTGGATTCCATTTATGTTAATTTTAGTATATTATTTTAAACCAGATATATTTGATAAAATATTCGACAAATAATAACTTAATATCTTTCAATAATCAGAGCAATCGTTATCTTAAGCGGTGATGCGCCCCCCGCAATTGCTCCGATGATCGGCTACCACAAAGCCCCAGACGCGCGCGCATCAAATTTTAAAGATTCTTCTTGATATATAAAATTCTTTCAACTCTGGCCATCTGGGCACAGCAACATCGACAATTTCTTGTATTTGTTCTAGAGTGATTGCACCATATCTTTCCCAAATTTTATTTCTGATTTGACCATAGGTCATACCCCAGAATAGAGCTAAAACTGAGTCAAGTGTGGGTTCAATATCAAGATTTTTTAATTGGCCTTTAGCTAGGGTTTCCCATCGTTCTGGATTTTCAAATAGCTGGGTTATAGTAGCGTCAAGATATTCCCTAATATCGCGATCAAGGGTGCTCATCCTAGGTCACTTCTTTTACTGTGCATACAAATTTTAAGTCTTTCGCGCGTGCAAATGCTTAACTCTGGGCATCGGAATCCTTCATCCGACGATTTTTTACAGACGATGAATCCGACGCAGACTTGACAGAACCGGAAAAACGGGGAAGTAGTGCCAGACCGCCGCCACCATGAACCCGAGCGACAGACCGGCATATCTAAGGGTGCAGGCGGCCCTTTATTCGTTATGCTATAGACTCCCAAAATACATAGGAAGATTCCGAATTACCTCTGGTTTTTCCGTTTTAATCCCCCTCGGTTAAACTTTTAGCGCGGCAACACTACCACTAAACCATGGACTCCTTCACGTCCTTCACCCTACGGAAACTCTACCGGAAGATCCACAAACTAGGCGACAGACTCGCCAAGATAGAACCCCTCATAGACTGGGAAGCCTTCACCCCCATCATCCAGCCCCTCTACGACAACCAGGACCCCCAGGGAGGCAGACCCAACATCGACCCGGTGGTGATGGTGAAGATGCTGGTGCTCCAGCAATGGT
>Ga0209991_10000551_pt1 | contig 16506 bp, 9 predicted proteins | sample ChitaG_FD_183167 | JGI IMG/M metagenome (GOLD analysis project Ga0209991, IMG submission 183167) | Deep subsurface microbial communities from South Pacific Ocean to uncover new lineages of life (NeLLi) - Chile_00310 metaG (SPAdes)... | ecosystem: Environmental > Aquatic > Marine > Oceanic >...
CGCTTCCTAGAAAACAGAACTGCCGCCCCGGTTGCCGTTGGTGCGGTGACCCTGGCTCTGGTCTTTGGCCTGGGCGACACGACTGTTAGCTACTTTGGAAGTCATGCAGCCAACCAGGATTTGAGCTATAATTTCGAAACGGCAGCGGTGGACCTGGCAACCCAGGCCAATCGGTTCTTGGGCACCGGGTGGGATGGCACGGGACTTGGGGCCAGGGATAGGCCCCCGTCGCCTGGGCGTCATCTCTACATTGCTGACCGCCTCTGGCGAGATTGGGCGTCGGTGCGCTTTCTGGTGCCCCCTTCGCCGAACTTGACTATCCTGGGGCAAGGTGATAAACTATGCGAATCTTCCTCGGCCGAGGTCATGCTCGTTCTCTGGCCCTACGAGGACTATAACCAGTACCTGTCCCTTCTGCCCGTAGGCTCGACCATCGCCGCCCAAGAGGGATCCCTGGAGCGCGGGGACCTTGAAAAAGAGGCCCGTTTACTGTACGTTACCTACACGGCCACTCCCACGACCATCCCCTCCGGAGAGCAAGAGGCCCGCTTCGAGAAGGGTTTGACTTTGGTTGGCCATCGGCTCGCGGCTGTCTCGCCACAAGAACTGCGGTTATGCCTCGTCTGGCGAGCCGAGGCAGAGATCGAGGCAGATTATACCGTCTTCGTCCACCTCACGCGAGATGATGCCTTGATCGCCCAGGACGATTCGTTTCCTGCTGGAGGCTATTATCCCACCAACTTGTGGCGCTTGGGAGACATCGTCATAGACGAGCACACGTTGGCCTTGCCTGAGCCGTACGATCCAGTCGAACATAAGCTAGTAGTTGGCCTCTATCAATTGGAGCCCCTGCGCCGACTACAAATCCTTGATGAAGCCGGTAAACCAGTAAGCGACCACCTGGTCCTTGAATGATCCCACCTCTGCCGCCATGAACCCTGCCTCAGAGGCTAAAAATCCACAGGAGGAAAGCTAATGCGATTCCGTCGCCTTGTAACAACCCTGATAGTAACGCTATTGACCCTTGTGCCCCTGGAGGTCTCGGCTGCCCCGCCCGCTCAACAGCCCAACCTGTTGAGGAACCCTGGCTTCGAGGAAGGCTTCTGGGAACGAGGCGCTGGTGAGGTAACCGTGGGGAACTGGTGGGAAGCATGGTGGGTCCAGGGCTCCGAAGACCAGACGAAGGGGGGATACCTCAGGCGACCCGAATACAAGCCCGAGGACGGCTGGGTATACACAGATCCTCTGCGTGTCCACTCCGGGCGCTACGCTCAGAAGTTCTTCAATAGCTATGCCACCCACATCGGTGGCACCTATCAACAGGTAGCAGTTGCCACGGGCAGCCTGGTCACCTTCTCCATTTGGGTCCAGGCCTGGAGCAGCACAGAAACGGACCCGAAGCAATGCGAGGGTTTTGGCAACTACGCGGTTTCGGCAGGCATTGACCCCTACGGCAGCACCGACGGGAATTCCGGCAACATCGTCTGGTCAGGGCTGGCAATGTCGTGCAATCAGTGGGTTCACCTCAGTGTTTCCACCGTGGCCCAGGCCGATAGCGTCACCGTCTTCACCAGGGGCGCGCCAGAATACCGCGTGAAGTTCAACGATTCCTACTGGGATGATGCTAGCTTGATCGCAGTCGCTCCCACACCGCGGCCAACGAACACGCCAAGGCCGACCGACACTCCCCTCCCGACGCCGACCGATACCCCTATCCCGACGCCGACCATGACCCCAACGCCAATCTACACCCCCACGCCAATGTACACCCCCACACCAACTGAGACTCCTATTCCCACACCAACCCCAACGCCCCCCAGCGGGGCCATCTGCGTACTGGCTTATCATGACCGGAACGGCAACAAGCTGCGCGACCCGGACGAGGAGTTCCTGCCTGGGGCAATGTTCACTGTCTCCGACGCCCGGCAGACGGTCGCTAGCTACATCACCGACGGTATCAATGAACCTTACTGTTTCACGGATTTGACGCCAGGCAACTACTTCCTCTCAGAGGAAAACCCACCCGGCTACGACTCCACCACGCGCGACGATTGGGGGGTGGTCATCTCCGGAGGCTCTATCATCCAGATCGAATTCGGCGACAGCCTGCAACCCACCCCCGTACCGACGTCTACACCGTTGCCCACGCCCACGCTCATTCCCATTCCAACTCCCACCCCAGCGGCTTTACTCTCCACGCTGAGTGCGAACCTGTATAAGGCGAGCGGCGTCATAGTACTCGTCCTTGCAGCAGCGATAGCGATCGTGTTCAATATCTTGAGAAAGAGAGGGTGAAGAGGAACATAACTCTCCAGAGGGAGACCACCGACTAGAGCGACTTCATTTACACTGGTCGTCGGGCGGCCTCTGCGACTAAGAAGAAGCTACGTGAAATTGCCCTTCGCTCGACTGAAAGGAGTAAAAGGGTAATGAAATGGTATTGGTGGGTCGGAATTGCAATTGCCGTTTTGCTAGGAGTATCCACATTGATCCCTGCTGCAGCAGCAAGCAAGCCTTGTTTGTTAGGCTATTATGCCCACTGTTCATTTACGCCGATAAGCACAATACTCTGTTGGGCTATCGCTGGAGCCATATATTGGGGCAGGCAAAAGAGGGCAAAGGGCAAGTAGAGTCTAGTTTTGAGTAGATTGCCAGGGCCCTAGGACTATCGGGCTTCGGGGCAACTTCACCTAACACGCCGTTGGCGGCTCGGTGCGCTCGCTCAAATCCACCGCTTCGTTGTAGTGGGGTGGTCACGGGCCAGCGGGCCGCCACGGCTCAACAAGGATGCCTTGTTTTGAATGATCGGAGAAGTAGCTGTTTGCGACCATTAGCCTAGAAACAGAGATGAAGATCACCTCTTGGTCCAAGACGATCTTTCAGCGCATGCCCTTTTGGTTGGCCCCTATCTTCTTGGGCCTTTTTGCTTACCTCCCTATCCTGTCAGAGCCCGGGGTCATTAACACCGGCGATAGCGCCTTCCTGCTGGTGCGCCTGCACCAGTTGGTTCTCAACCTCCGGAATGGCACTTTCCCCGTTCGCTGGATGCCTGATGCCGCATATGGGCTAGGTTACCCTTTCTTTAACTTCTACGCCTCCTTGCCCTACTATGTCGCTGGTCTTTTCAACCTCCTGGGCTTCGGCTACGTCTGGTCCCTCAAGCTGACCCAGATCCTGGGTTTTGCTGCAGCCACGGTCTTCGCTTACCTATTGGCCAAGCACCTCTGGGCTTCAAAGGCAGCCGCTCTCTTGACTGCCTTAGCCTACACCTACGCCCCCTTCCATCTAATTCAAATATACGTGCGCGGCGATGCTCTATCAGAGTTTTATGCCTTCGCCTTCTATCCCCTTATCCTCTTAGCACTCTTGCGGCTACGCCAAAAGCCTTCCTTCATCAATACAGCTTTCTTAGCTCTGGCCTATGGGGGGCTCATCTTGAGCCACAACATCTCCGCCCTGGTCTTTAGCCCCTTCGTCGCCCTCTATGCCCTCTTTCTAGCGGCACCATCGAAATTGGAAATTGGAAGTTGGAAGTTGGAAGTTGGAAGTTGCAAGACAGATCGGTCACAGATCAACAAGAATGAGGTACTGGCAGCTATTCGCTTCCTATTGGCTGGTTTGGCGGGCATCGGCCTGGGTTTGGCCCTGAGCGCTTGGTTCTGGCTGCCAGCCCTGTTAGAGGGGAAATGGGTGCACCTGGAACGCATGACCAGCGGCTATCTCCATTACAGTGGCCACTTCCGCAGCACCGACCTGATCCAATGGAAAATCCTATTCGACTATCATCGAGAGGCGTCTCCCTACGCCATGGGAGCAGTGCAAACCATCTTCGCCATGGCGGGAACTGCCAGCATCCTCATTTGGTGGACGAGGCGACGTCGCCTGGAACGAAATAGCGCCTTCTTTCTGTTGATGCTGGCCGGCGTCACCTATCTTATCACCCCCCTCTCCCGTCCCCTTTGGGACGCGGTGCCTCTGCTGCCCTTCGTACAGTTTCCCTGGCGGCTCCTCGCTGTGCAAGCCCTTCCCCTGAGCTTCATCATCGGCCATTTGGCCCGCTTGCCGAGCAAGACGACAGCTCGACTGAGCCTTCGTCCCGAGACTTCGCCGAGCTCAGTCGAGGCGCTCAGGCCGACGGGCTCGCCGAGGTCCTGGCGCGGCATCATCGCTGGGGCCTTGGGCCTGGCCTTGCTGACTACGGCTATGCTTAATCTACCGGTGGAGTACCTGGTTATAGACGACGTCACCAGAGAGCAGGTAGCTCTATACGAATACTTCACGGCCTATGTGGGCACCACCAGCCGCAACGAATATCAGCCTCGTTGGGTCGAGCCTGGTCCCTTCACCTCGGCGGTCTTGCTCAACGGCGGCAAGAAGCCGCCTCCTTTGGCTGTGCAAGGTAAACTCTCGGGGGCGAAGCTTGTGGCCCAAGGACCCACGAAGGAGCGCTGGCTGGTGGATATTGCCTCCCCTCAAGCTTCGCTGGCCTTCCACACTTACTACTTTCCTGGCTGGCAGGGTTATGTTGACGGGCGGCCGGTGGAGACACAACCTATCGAGGGCCTGGGCTACATTGGCCTGGCCGTGCCCCAAGGCCCCCACCAGGTCCTTCTACGCCTGGAGCGCACTCCACCGCGCGCCTTCGGTGAGGGACTATCCTTGCTCGCCCTCATTCTCGTCGTCGGTTTGCTGGCCGTTGATTTTATCCCTATCCACCCCCTCCCAGCCCCTTCGGCTTCGCCCCGCCCTGAGCGGGACGAAGGGCTCAGGACAGGCTCCCCCTATGAGGGGGAGGGGTTTCGTGGCCTCCTTGAACGGCTACGCCGACGCTTTAGCGCCAGGGATTTCATGAAGTTGGCTGTGGCCCTGACTTTGCTCCTCTCTCTCGCCCTCTTTCCGCGTCTTCGGCCAAGGACAGTCCAGGAGGGTCCTATCTCAGACTTAGCTTTGGGGTTCAAAAGGGCTCCCTATCCCCACCACAACCCCCGAGGGATACCATTCGAGAACGGAGTGCGCTTGCGAGGATACCAGCTCTCAGCAGAGGAGGTGAAAGCTGGCCAGACAATCACCGTGACCTTGTACTGGGAAGAAGCCGCGATGGCGCAGGAGTCTAACCGCTGCCCCGAAGCCGTTGTCCGCCTCGTCCTGCCAGCGGCGCATCTCTTCCAGGTCCCTTACATCATCGCCGAAGATGAAGCGCCGCTGGAACCGACGACCATTCACCGCCTGGAAGTCCCTGTGGAGAGCGTGCGGGGGATCTATTTTGTCAGCGTCGGCCTGAGGGATGCCGAAGGGCCTGTCCTGAGCCCGCCTGCCCTGAGCCCTTCGTCCCGCTCAGGGCGGGGCGTAGTCGAAGGGTCGAAGGAGGAGATAGCGGCCCTCAGCGAAGGGGGGGAGCGGCTGGACATCCTCTGCCTGAGCCCTGTCCGCCTTCGGAGCGAGGTGGCGACGGCGATTGAGCAACCCTTCGACAGCCCTTCGACGGACCCCTGGGACAAAGGGCTCAGGACATCGCCAGCCTTAGCTGACTTCGGCCAGGGCATTGTTCTGGTTGAGGCGGACGCGCAACAAGAGAGCCCTCAACTCCTGAGAGCCAACCTCGTTTGGCAAGCGGCCGAGCAGGTTCCAGCCAACTATGTCACTTCCCTACGTCTCAAGGATGCCGAAGGTTACACCGTCGCCTCCCTCGATGCTCAACCCCTTTACGGTTTCTACCCCACCAGCCTTTGGCGGCCAGGGGAACTCGTCTACGATCGCCGCTGGCTTCCCCTTCCAGAGGGCATGCCGCCTGGCGACTATTCCCTCGAAGTGATCCTCTACGATGTGCAAACTTTGCAACCTCTTGGCAGGGCCCGAGTGGAGAAAGTGACCTTGATGCACCCGACGGTAAAGGCGGGGTACCCCATCAGGCATCGCTTCCCCAAGGGGTTAGCCATCGCTGAGGCGAACGTGGAACGCACGCGTCTGGAGCAGGGCGAGAATCTCCCATTGACGGTGAAATGGGCTGCTGTGGCTTCCTTGGAACGGGATTACTCCTGCCTCCTGAAGTTGGAAGATGAGAGAGGAAAGATAGCCCAGAAGTGGCAACAGCCCCTCGTTCGCTCTTATCCCACCTCCCGCTGGCCGGTGAATGCCCTTGTCCTGGCTCGTTACAACTTGCGCCTCAGCCATGACCTGCCTCCTGGCCACTATCACCTGGTACTTGCCCCCAGCGATGCCCTGACGGGAGAAGAGCTGGGGGAGTTCGATGTCGAGACCATCGAAGTGATAGCGCCGCAACGCCATTTCACCGTGCCGGAAATGGAAAGCGGGCTGGGAGTGACTTTCGGACGGGAAGTGCTGCTCCTGGGCTACAACTTGGCTCGAGAGGGCCAAGAGTTACGCCTGGGGCTTTATTGGCAAGCTCTCCGTCAAATGGAGGCGGACTACAAGGTTTTTGTTCACCTCTTCGATCCAGCTACCGGGACCATCGTGGCCCAACGGGATGCTATGCCGCGGGAGGGCCGCTATCCAACCTCTCGTTGGGCGGAGGGGGAAGTGGTGAGCGATTCGATCATCCTTTCCCTGGCGGAGGCGCCACCGGGCCGCTACCGGCTGGCGGTGGGCGTCTACCACCCCGAGACCGTGGAGCGCCTGCCCGCCGTTGACGCCACCGGTCTCCCTGTTCGCGATAACCGCGTTGTCTTAGCTGAGGAGATAGAGATCCGGGAAGGTACATCAAGAACAGAAATAGGAGGCGAGAAATGAAAAGTAAATTGTTTATCCTGGGAACCGTGCTCATTCTGAGTGCGCTGATCTTGAGTGGCTGCGGGCTGACCACTGCCCGGCCCAAAGAAGCGCAACTTACCGTTGCAGGGGAATACCATTTCACCGTAACGCCAGAGGGTGTAACGAAACATTCACCAGGGGGTGTAAAATGGTATAAGGAAAGTGGTACATGGACATTCATCGACGACTTTGGGGACATCTGGGTTTTCACTCCCGAAAGAGAAGATATTGTCACATTAACATTGGAGAACATCCCTTTCCGAAAACAATTCCCTGGCACCCCCCACGTAAAACAAATCTATGAAGTGGCAATAGAAAATGATGGATTGCGATTTAACAGCATGATGCTTGTTGAAAGTTCGTGGTGGAGGCAAGATCGAGTTTGTCTTAACTTTACCGAAATCCCTGTGGGCAAACCAAAAGTTTGGGAAGTTACCATCCTCATAAAAGAAGAACAATAACGATGAAAGAGCGTTAAGTGGGTTAGAAATGAAAAGCAAACTGTCAGTTTTGGGATTCGTGCTCACTCTGAGTGTCTTGATCGTCAGCGGCTGCGGGCCGATCACGGCCCAGCCCACCGCAGTCCCACCGCCCGCTGTGACGAAGCTACCCGTCGTAGTGCCGCTCACCCCAGTCCCAGCGATTACTCCGACGGTCGCTGTGGAGGCATCCGACGTGCAGGCTGCCCGCGATGCGGCCCTGACCTACATCATCGAACATTACGGCGAGCAGGCCCCTGCGCTGAGCCTGAGCTGGACGGAGGAATTCACCCCAGGAAACCTAGTGGGCCGATTGGCAAGCTACCGGTACACGGCCGAGGATTGGGTGGTCTTGATACCCTATCGGACCCGGCCGGTGGTGTACCAGGTGGTGGTGACCAATCGGCCCACTGGGTTCCGGTGGGAGGGAACGGTAGACGCATCGGGGCAGGTGACGGAGCAACTCGCCCCCGACGATGTCCGGGCGGTCCGCGATACGGCCCTCGCCTACCTCAGCGAACGCTACGGCGAGCAGGCCCCTGCGCTAGACCTGACCTGGGCGGAGGAGCGCTCCGCACCAGACGTGTGGCGTGGGGCGGGGACCTATCGGTACATCGCCGAGGACTGGGTGGTTAAGGTATACTATCCGATGATGCCGCCCGAAACGGTGGTCTATCTGGTGACAGTGGCCAATCGGGCCACTGGGTTCCACTGGGAAGGACAGGTTGATACAGCAGGGGGTATGACGGAACTGCTCGACGATGTGCTGGCCGCGCGCGATGCGGCCCTGGCCTACGCCAGCGAACACTACGGCGAGCAGGCCCCTGCGCCAGGCCTGACCTGGACGGAGGACCACATTGGCCTCCCCCAGATCGTTTCAGAATTAGACTATGGTGGGCCAGGAACCTTCCAGTGGACGTACACGGCCGAGGACTGGGAGGTCATTATCTCCTATCGGTTCCTGACCCCCAAACCGGTCGTGTATGGGGTGTCGGTGCAGAACCTGGCCACTCATTTCTATTGGGAGGGAGAGGTGGACGCTGCGGGGCAGGTGACACAGCAGTCCCCACCCCCATGAAAAGCCAAGCGCTGTGACGCAAGATCGCGGATACGAGCAGGCGCTCAACTCGCCAGACAAAGGGGGAACCTTTTCGGCCCCAAATCCGTCTAGAACATGGTAAAGCCAATTTGAGGTACACCAAGAACAAGAAAGGTGGGCAAGAAATGAAAAGCAAACTGGGATTGATGCTCATTCTGAGCGCGCTGGTTGTCAGTGGCTGCGGGCCGACTACGGTCCAGCCCACCCCCGTGATCCTAACTCCCACGCCAATGCCGCCCACACCGACGCCGAAGCCACCTACGCCAGCGGGGGAGATCGTACGGTCGGGAAAAGCAGCGAGTGACTTCACCGGATGTGGCTGCCTCGGATCTGGCAGACCTGGTCAACGGAAACAGTGCGTTTGCCTTCGACCTCTATCAGGCGCTCGGAGAGGGGAACGGCAACCTCTTCTACTCTCCCTACAGCATCTCGCTCGCACTGGCGATGACCTATGCGGGCGCTCGCGGCGAGACCGCTCAACAGATGGCAAATAGCCTCCACTTCATACTCTCGCAAGATCGTCTGCATCCCGCTTTCAACGGCCTGGACCTCGAACTCGCTCGTCGCAGCGAAGGTCCCACAGGCCAGGAGGGAGAGGGCACTCGTCCTGGACCCTTTGTCCCCTGTGTCCTTGGGCACCGTACTGGACCGTACGGTACAGTGCCACAGGACCAAGGGCTTGGGCACCGTACTGGACCGTACGGTACAGTGCCAAAGGACCAAGGGCGACGAGTACAGGGCTTCCAGTTGCACATTGCCAATTCCTTATGGGGCCAGATCAGCTATAAGTTTCTGTCCGAATACCTCGATGCCCTGGCTGAAAACTACGGAGCCGGGCTGAGGCTGCTGGACTTTGCGAACGCACCGGAAGAGTCCCGGGTCACCATCAACGACTGGGTCAGCGAGCAGACGGAAGATCGGATAAGAGGTCTGATTCCACCAGGCGGCATTAGTAAGATCACGCGGCTGGTGCTGGTCAACGCCATCTACTTCAACGCGGCGTGGCAGTATCCCTTCAAAGAGGAACTGACCCACGATGGTACGTTCTATCTGCTCGACGGCGGCGAGGTCACCTTGCCGATGATGAAGCAGACGAAATCCTTCGGTTATGCCGAGGGCGAGGGGTATCAGGCAGTCGAGCTGCCATACGTCGGAGGAGAGTTAGCGATGGTCATCTTGCTCCCTGAGGCAGGCGGGTTTGAGGCGTTTGAAGGCTCGCTGGACGCCGAGCGGGTGGAGGCCATCGTGAGGGAACTGGCACACAAGCGGGTCGCTCTGACCATGCCTAAATTCACCTTTGATTCGAGCTTCATGCTGGCGAACACCCTGGCTGGCCTGGGCATGCGGGATGCCTTCTCGCGTGGAGCGGCAGACTTCTCAGGGATGGACGGTACCCGCGAGTTTTTCATCGGAGAGGTCATACACAAGGCCTTCGTCTCTGTGGACGAAGCGGGCACAGAAGCCGCGGCCGCCACCGCAGTGATAATGGTAGGAGCAGCTCCTGGAACGCCCGTTCCCCCCATTGAGGTCACCGTTGATCGCCCCTTCGTCTTTCTGATTCGCGACATCAAGACCGGTGCCATCCTGTTTGTGGGTCGCGTCGTCAACCCGAGGGCATGAGTGGAACCTTTTCGGCCCTCAATCCGTCTAGAACACGGTAAAGCCAATTTAAATACACCAATAACAAGAAAGGGTGGCAAAGAATGAAAAGCCAACTCTTCATCTTGGGATCGGTGCTCATTATGAGTGCACTGATCTTGGGTGGCTGCACACCATCAACGTCCCAGGAGGCTTCTGCAGATGTCTCGTGCGATGACTTCATGAAGCTCCAGAGCATCAGCAGAGAACTGGAAGTTGCTGTTGACAGCTCATTCACATTAACTCTGTGCTCCAACCCCACGACAGGCTTTCAATGGGAGTCGGCGAAAATTAGTGACCAAACTGTGTTAGCACAAGTAGACCACCAGTTTGTGTCTCCCGAAAGCGAGACGCCTCCTCCTCCTGGAACCGCTGGCAAAGAGGTATGGACTTTCAAGGCGCTTAAGAAAGGTAAGAGCACCATATCCATAGAATATAGCCGGCCCTGGGAAGGCGGCGAGAAGGCAGCCTGGACGTATGCCTTGGCCGTGGTTGTTAATTAGCCAGTTGCATCACCAACACCCACACCGGTAGACCTTGACGGCACCGAGTGGGTGCTCATCTCGCTGAACGACAGCAGCCTCATTGAAGGTACTGACATCACCCTGAACTTCGCCGCTTGTACTGAGCCCAGTCGAAGTGAAGGCGTTCTCAGCGGGTTCATGGGCTGCAACGGCTACGGCGGCGGACGCGATAGCGGCAAATACATGGCGACGGACGAGGGTACTCTGACAATCCCCCAAATCGCTGTGACCGTGCAGCTCTGTCTGACGCCTGAGGGCATCATGGAGCAGGAAGCGGCCTACATTGAGGCTCTCCAAAACGCCGCTGCCTACCGGGTGATGGATGACCGCCTGGAGATCGCCAATGCTGCGGGCGAAACAACCCTCGTTTTCGCCAGGGAAAATTGAAGGAGGAATCAAAAAATGGGTAGAATGCAAAGCAAACTGTTTATCTTGGGACCGGTGCTCTTCCTGAGTGCGCTGATCATCACTGGCTGCGGGCCGGCCACGGCCCAGCCCACCGAAGTCGTGGTGACCATTCCGGCAGAGGTTACCCCCATCCCAGAGGGGCCTGAGGAGACGGAGTTCACGACCGCCTATAGTGCGGCCCGGGCCCACATCAGCGAACATTACGGCGAACAGCCACCCCCGTCGGGCCTGGGCTGGACGACGGAACCGATCACCCTGGAAGGGCCAATTGACTCAATGGGCTACCAGTACACCACCGGTGACTGGGTGGTCACAGTGACCTGTCCCATCGCAGGGCCCAAAAGGGTGGCCTATCGGGTGAGGGTGGCCAATGAGACCACCGGGTTCCGCTGGGAAGGACACGTTGACGGGGAAGGGCGTGTGTCGGCGGCATCTGAGGATATTCTGGTCGCACGTGATGCGGTGCTGGCCTACGTCAGAGAACAGTACGGCGACCAAGCGCCTGCATTGGAACTATCCTGGATGGAGGAATTGACCAGTCCAGAATTGGTGCCCGGTGGCATAAGCTACCGGTTCACAGCCGAGGACTGGGTGCTCACGATAGACACTGCAGTCGTGCCGCCCGAAATGCGGGTGTATAGGATGTCGGTGAGCAACCCAACACCCGGGTTCTGGTGGGAGGGCCGGATAGACGCACAGGGGCACGTGACGGAGGGGCCTGAGATTGTGCTGACCGCCCACGGTGCAGCCCTGAACTACGTCAGCGAACACTACGGCGAGCAGGCCCCTGGGCCGGACCTCACCTGGGAGGGAGGACGCGCTACACCAGAAGGGCTAATCGGCGGCGAAACCTTCCAGTACACCGCCGACGACTGGGTGGTCACGATAACCTATCCAGTCGTGGCCCCAGAAAACGTCGTCTACCACATCGTGGTGGCTAACCCAACCACCGGGTTCCAGTGGGAGGGGGAGCTAGACGCGGAGCGGTACCTGACGGAGACGGCCGCTCCTGAAGGCTACAGCCCGCCGGAGGTCGTGCTCGATAGAACCGGTGCCCGGGACGCCGCGCTGAGCTACATCTATAAACAATATCGGTATCCGCCTGTGGAATCGCTGTACTGGGAAGAGGAGCGGATCACGCCTGGGGGTATGGTGGGCGCGGAGACGTATCGGTACACGGCGTTCGATTGGGTCGCGGAAATCTCCTATAACGTTGTGGCTCCGCAGGCGATGATCTACCAGGTGAGGGTGACGAATCCCACCCTTGGTCTCGAGTGGGAGGGAGAGGTAGACGCAAGGGGGCAAGTGGCGGAGCAGCCTGCTCCCACGGGCGGACAGCCCGTTGTGGCATGGTACGGTCATGTCGTCAGCACACCTGACGGCGCCCAGTTCGACGACTATCTCACCTTGGTGCCCGAAGGGGTTGGCGAAATCGGCTTGACCGGTGCGGACGCTAGCATCGAAGCCGAAATCGTGGCCCTGCGCGACAAGGAAGAACCCGGCAAGTATGCTCACTTCTGGGGCACGCTCACCTGCGACGTGCCCGACTACGGCGGCTGCCAGCTCGTCGTAAGCCGCCTGCGCCCCGACGGTCCGGGCCCCTTCTTCGCTCCCGACCCGGTCGAGGGCTGGGAGGGAACCATCTACAGTGGGCCACCAGGACCAAGGTCAGGCGGCGATGACTACTTTGCCCTCGTGGGTGACTTCCCCGTGCGCTATGGCATCGACAGCCTCGATCCCACGATCGCCGCTCAGTTGGAAAGCCTGAGCGATACGCAGACCACCATCCGCGTGTGGGGGCACGTCACATGCCCCGCCATCGACTCCTACGGCACGCACATTGTAGTGACCCGTATTGAGGTCGAAGGGGAAGCCCCCGCCGAAGATGAGTACGAGAGATGGAATACGTACACGAGCGAGAAATTCGGCTACACACTCAAGTACCCCGGCGACGCTGCGGTCATGGGGTCTGATCTCGATGAGTCAGTACAGTTTGTGGGACCGCTCTCCGACGACGAACACTGGCCCTGGCTGGAGGTAGGGCACCTCGACAGCGATTTCTATCACCCACCCACCGGCACTGATGTCCACCAGTGGATCGCCGATTCCGACATATCTTACGATGAGATCGGTCCCGAAGTGGAGGTGGCCGGTCTCTCCACGGTCCATCTCATAACCTACAAAAGCCCGATGGCCTACGCCAATGACGATTACTACTTCATCAAGGGTGACCAACTCTTCTGCATCATGATACTTCACACCGGCGGCCAGCAGGACTGGGAGCTGTACAACAAGTTCTTGAGGAGCTTTACATTCCCCTGACGTGCAGCGAGAGCCTGGTCTCTCCCTGCTCACGTGCATCCTAATGCAAACGCCCGGCGATGGGCCGGGCGTTTCGTTCTGTGCACAGTCTGCGGCTCGATGGCGAGTGACAACATCCAACTGTTGGGGTCGAATCTCAGGCGGCGAAAATAACACCTGGTCACTTGACCAGCGAAAAGACTAGCCACCTGTCCAGGCCCAAGACTGTCCGGCTGGGAGAACGTTTCAAGTTAGGGACAACATGTCCGTTGCATCGGGGAGTTGTTTATGTTATACTGTAGGCGGATAGACGAAACAGGTCAACTCTCCAGACTAAGGTGGAACCTTGTTGGCCCTCAATCCGTCTAGAACATGGTAAGGCCAATTTGAGGACCGCCAAGAACAAGAATAAGACAAGGATGAATGGGAAAGTTATAAGGCTATTCCTTGCCCTATCCCTGAGCCTCATTGCCTGCTTACCCCTGCTGGCAGGTGATGGTCCTATAAACACGCGAGGGGGAGGCGATAGCCCCTTCTTGCTGGTTCGCCTCCACCAACTGGTTTCCAACTTGAGCGCTGGCGTCTTCCCTGCCCGCTGGATGCCCGACGCTGCCTTTGGCTTAGGCTACCCTTTCTTCAATTTCTATGCCTCCCTACCCTACTACATCGCCGCCCTGTTCAAGCTCTGGGGCTTCGGCTTCATCTGGTCCATCAAGCTGACTCAGTCATTGGGTTTTGTCGCTGCAGCAGCCTCGATGTATCTTTTGGCCAAACGCTTGTTTAACCGAGAGGCCAGTGCCATACTGGCCGCCTTGGCTTACACCTACGCTCCCTTCCACCTAGTCAACGTCTATGTGCGGGGCGATTCCCTATCGGAGTTCTACGCCTTCGCCTTTTATCCCCTCATCTTCTGGGCGCTGCTGCGCCTGCAGGACTTGCCTTCGGTTGGCAACATCGCCCTTCGACAAGGCTTCGACAGGCTCAGCCCAGCGGCTCAGGACATCGCCCTTCGACAAGCATGTCCTGAGCGCAGTCGAAGGGCTCAGGACATTGCATTGGTCGGCCTTGCTTACGGCGGGCTGATCTTGACCCACAACATCTCGGCCCTCATCTTCAGCCCCTTCGTAGTTCTCTATATCTTACTGGCTGTTTCCAGGCCAGCAGGCAGAGCTAAGTGGCTTACCAGCAGCGCACTTGGACTCGGCCTGGGTTTGGCCATAAGTGCCTGTTTCTGGCTTCCGGCCTTGCTGGAGGGGAAGTACGGACAATTGGAGCATCAGACCACCGGCTACTTGCATTACAGCAACCACTTTCGCGGCCTGGATCTGGTGCAGCCTTCGCTTCTTTTCAACTATGCCCTCAAAGCAGGCCAGACACCCTTTGCCGTGGGCCTGGCACAGGCCGCACTCACGCTCCTAGGTGCGGCAGCGATCGTCGCCTGGTGGGTCAAGCGCCGCCGTCCCGAGGCCCAGAGCGCCTTCTTCATCGCTGGCTTGGCCCTGGCCACCTTTCTTATCACGCCGCTCTCGCGCCCTCTGTGGGACAACGTGCTCTTCCTGCCCTTTGTGCAGTTTCCCTGGCGTTTTCTGTCGGTACAAGCCTTTTTCGCCAGCCTGGTCATCGGCTACCTGGCCCAGCGCTTGCCCAGGCCGCGTTTGCTGGCCTGCATCGTGGGGGCGGTGTTGCTGGTGGCTTCCATGCTGGGCCTCAAGCCCGAGTACCTGCCCATCGGCGAGGCGGACGTCACCGTGGAGCGCCTGATGCTCTACGAATACTTCACCGCCAACATTGGCACTACCATCCGCCACGAGTATCTACCTCGCTGGGTGGTGCCTCGCCCCTACACTTCCGAGGTGTTGCTGCGCAGCGCTGAGAAACCGCCGCTGGTGCTGGACGGAGAGGTTAAAGCGGCTGAACTGGTTTGGCATAAGCCAGCAGCGGAAGGATGGGCCCTTGACGTCACCTCGCCCCAGGCATCTTTGGCCTTCCACACCTATTACTTCCCCGGCTGGCGGGCCTACGTGGACGGCCAACCCACGGAGGTGTGGCCTGTCGAGAACCTGGGCTACATCGGCCTTGATCTCGACCAAGGAGAGCACCAAGTCGTCTTGCGCCTGGAGCGCACCCCCCTGCGGGTCCTGGCTGAGGGGCTATCCCTGGCCGCTGCTTTGGCCGTCGTTGGACTCTTAATCGTCAAGGGGCAAGAAGCAAGAGGCAAGAAGCAGGGGGTAGACCACCGACTGTGGGCCGTGGCGATGGCGGTACTGCTGGTAGGAGCTCTCCTGCGCCTGATGCCCACGCCTGAGAGTGACATTTCGGACTTGACCATGGATTTCGACCGCCTGCCCTACCTGCATCACAATCCCCAAGGGGTCAACTTTGGTGGGACGGCATGGTTGAAGAGCTACCGGCTTTCAGTTGACGAAGTGGAAGCTGGAGAGACCGTCGAGGTGGTTCTCCACTGGGATGAGGTCAGAGGCGAGGGACTGGAAGCTGACGTGTCTCTGCTCTCCCCTGCTGAGCACCTCTTTCACACCAGCGCTTGCCTGGCCGAGGATAGCGTCCCCTTGCGGGCTGGGACGACGCATCACTGTTTGAAAGTACCCGGGGAGGCCGTTCGTGGCATCTACCTGATCAGCGTAAAGTTAAGGGACGAGGAGGGTGAGATAAGGCCCATCACAGAGAGGGGCGAGACCCTGGGTACCACCTATCTGCGCCCCCTGCGCATTCGCAGCGAGCGCTGGGCAACCGGCGATGAGCCGACCCTGGCGAGTTTCGGGTCGGGCATCGTCCTGAGTGAGGTAGAGACCGAACAGAAAAGGCCCGAAGCATTGGAGGCCAGGCTGACCTGGCGAGTCGTTGAACCAGTGGCTGCCAACTACGGCCTGGCCCTGCGTCTGCGGGATGGGGATGGCCAAGCGCTTGACTCCCTTGACCTCCAACCTCACTACGGCCTGTACCCCACCAGCATGTGGCGAGGGGGAGAGCTGATCAGCGATCGCTACGTCCTGTCCCTGCCCGAGGGCACCCCGCCTGGTGAAGACTATTCGCTGGAGGTAATTCTCTACGAAGTCGCCTCGCTAGCACCCATCGGCACGGCGCAGGTATCCAATGTGGCCCTGACGAAGCCCACCATCAAGGCACTTGTCCTGGACCCTTTGTCCTTGGGCCAAAGGACCAAGGGCGACAAGTACAGGGCCACCTATCCTGTGCTCCAGGAGTTCGGTCAGTTGGCCCTGGTCGAATTGAGTCCGATGAGGGCACAGATAGAGCAGGGGCAAACCTTGCT
>Ga0209991_10000552_pt1 | contig 16491 bp, 20 predicted proteins | sample ChitaG_FD_183167 | JGI IMG/M metagenome (GOLD analysis project Ga0209991, IMG submission 183167) | Deep subsurface microbial communities from South Pacific Ocean to uncover new lineages of life (NeLLi) - Chile_00310 metaG (SPAdes)... | ecosystem: Environmental > Aquatic > Marine > Oceanic >...
CGTCATTGCGAATGCAGTGAAGCAATCCCAATGTGTAGCGCCTTTGAATGGGATTGCCGCGTCGTTTCACTCCTCGCAATGACAGACTTTCATGGGATTACTTCGTCCCTTCGGGACTCGCAATGACACCCTTAACCTTTTCGTGCTTTCACCCTTTCTAGCATTTATTATGAAGCGAGATAAACCAGATAAACCAGATAAATAGAATAGACCATTATGCTCTTGGATGGTATTTGTCGTATACGCTGCGGAGATGTTTGCGGCTGATATGAGTGTAAATCTGGGTCGTAGTGATCTGGCTGTGCCCTAGCATGAGCTGTACTGATCTCAAATCTGCTCCTCCTTCCAGAAGGTGAGTGGCAAAAGAATGACGAAGCACATGAGGGCTTATTTTTAAATCAAGGCCCGCCTGTTTGGCATACTTTTTCAGCATCTTCCAGAAGCCCTGACGAGTAAAAGCCCCCCCTCTGGATGTAAGAAAAATGAAATCGCTCGGCCTCTTGAATAACTTGATCCGTGCTGCCTCCAGATATTTCCTCACTGCAGTGACAGCAGAAAACCCCAGGGGAACGATACGCTCTTTCCCGCCTTTTCCCAGACACAACAGGAATCCATCATCAAGGTTAAAGTCTTTCATCTTCAGAGCAACAAGCTCTGATACTCGCAATCCAGTCGCATAGAGAAGTTCCAGCATAGCTTTATCCCTGAGGCCACGAATATTTTTCTCCTTTGGCTGTTTTAAAAGAAGTTCCACTTCTTGGATCGTCAAAAACTTCGGCAAAGCAAACCAGATCTTTGGAGTTGAAAGATTAACAGCAGGGTTTTTTTTGATGACTCCATCCAAAATCAGGAATTTATAAAATGACCTTACTGAAGAGATTAGCCTGGCTAAAGAGCGGGCAGAGAGGCCTGCTCGGCTCTGGTGGTGTATGAATTTTACCAAATCTTCCTCTCCTCCCCTTAACCATGGTATTTTTTCCTTCTGAAAGAATCGAAAAAGCTTTTTAATATCCTGAGAATAAGAAAGAAGTGTATTCAATGAAAGTCCCTTTTCAACTGAGAGATACTCGAGGAAAACTTGAAGAATCTCCTCAGGAGAGGATGAAAGATTATTCATTGAATATAAGGATTTGAGCTCTTTTCCTGACCGATCGTGGTTAACGGACCGTGGCCCGGAAGTACAATTGTCTCATCAGGCAAGACCAATATTTTATTTCTAATAGAGTTTTCCAGCTCTTTCCAGGAACCTCCAGGAAGATCTGTGCGGCCAACGCCTCCAAAAAAAAGCGCATCGCCAGAAATTAGGAAACCATCTCCCAACAGGCTTACACTTCCAGGAGAATGGCCAGGTGTATGAATGACCTTCATTTGGGATTTCCCGATATGTATCTTTTCTCCATCCTCTAGAAATTTATCTGGGGATGGGGAATCTTTGGCTCCAAGAAAAAAACTCAGTTCATATTGCTGAACACCATTTAACATCGGTCCGTCAGAAGCATGAATATAAAGAGGAATATCAAACCTTTCTTTTATATCTTTATTGGCACCAACGTGGTCTACATGGCCATGCGTATTAATTAAGATCACAGGCTTTAGCTCTTTCTTGATGATCACTCGGAATATTTTTTCTGCTTCAGCTCCGGGGTCAACAATAGCACATTCAAGAGTCTTCTCACAATAAACAAGGTAACAATTAGTCTCGAGCACGCCTACAATAACTGCTTCATAATCCATTTTTTTATGATAAATCTATATACTGCTATAGTCAAGCATCTCAAATCTAATGTAAGCATTTCCATAACCGTGATAACTAAGACAATATATGCAAAATGTTTTTGTAAATTCCTGAAGCGACCTTGAAGATTTACTTAGAAAATTTAAACCTTAAACTTATTCGTTTGGTATTTGTAATTTGGTATTTGGGATTTTATGAAAAATGTTCCTCCTTTTTCCTTGTGTTTTCTGAGGAAAAAAAATATAATCCTCTTAAATGGTTGAAGAGCCTTGGCAGCTTCAAATCTTTAAACGATCTTTAAAAAAAAAGGAAAAGCTTAAACTTCTTGAAAAGAACCTTCTCATCGAACCTTCTTCTATCATCCTGGACTTAGGCTGTGCGCAGGGAATTCTGAGCTATTTCCTGCGCCAAAAAGGAGGCTTCTGGATAAGTACAGACCTGGACTTTGTCAACCTGAAAACAACTCAAAATCTCCTCAAAAAAAATCTCGCTCAGATGGAACCAGGAATTTTTCCCTTTAAAAGTAAGTCTTTTGAGATGGTGGTAAGCCTTGATTATCTGGAACATTTAGAAAATGATGAGCTGTGTCTTGAAGAAATCCATCGTGTACTCAAAAAAGGAGGTCATCTGGTTTTGGTTACCCCACACACGGGAAGACTTTTTTTTCTTCACAAACTTCGGTCTCTCTTGGGCCTAAAATTGGAATTTTACGGCCATAAAAGAGAAGGGTACAGCTTGAAAAATCTTCGAGAGAAACTTAACAAAGCTCATCTTCGTATAGAGAAACACGAAACATTTTCCCGTTTTTTTTCCGAATTCTTAGAACTCATCCTGAATTTTCTCTACATCAGAGTTTTTCCATCTAAAACAGCAGCTGGCTTAAGAGACGGGCATATCAGACCTTCCACTTCGTTTGAGTTTAAGTCAAGAAAAAAAGTTTTTAAACTGTATTCCTACATCTATCCGTTTATCTGGCTTTTCTCCCGCATGGACAAGCTACTGTTTTTTCAAAGAGGCTATGGCCTCATGATATGGGCGAAAAAATCCGATTAACTGCGAAGCGCTAAGGATGGAAAATAGAAAAATAATCGGTTTCTTTCTTGGCCCTTTTCTCTTCCTCCTGGTTTATTTTTCGACTATTCTTTCTCAAAACCCAAAGGCTCACACCCTTCTGGCAATTTTTCTTCTAATCGTTGTCTGGTTTGTCTCCCCACGTCATTGCGAGTCCCGAAGGGGCGAAGCAATCCCATCCTTGGCGCCACACATTGGGATTGCTCAGCCTGTTTGGTTTAAGGTTTAATTTTATTTTATTTCACCTTAAACTTTAAACCTTCAACCTTAAACCCATTTCTATTCTTGCCTTAAACTTTAAACCTTCAACATTTTCTCAGTTTTGAGCTTTGAGTCTCTTGCTCCTTACTCCTAACTTTAATCAGTTTTTAGTTATTTCCCTAGATGATTGACTTCTGCTATAATTTGTAGCGATGGATGCTTTTCTCTCCAAAGAGGCTTTTCAGATGCTTTTGGCTTTGAGCCTGATCTCTTCAACTTCAAACTCTGACGGGCTGCTCATCGGGCACAAAAGAGGTCATAGATTCTTTGTGGAAAAAATCTTTTCCTCGAGCAAAGGATTTTTCCCATCGCTAAAGAAGTATTATGCCCTAAACCAAGCCTTCGATAAAAAAATCCTGGGATTCTTCTCTTTTCAAACTGATGATAAAAAAGTAAAAAAAATCCTTGCACCTTTTGCCTATGGAAAACTTTTCCTTCAAATTAACATAAATAAGCAAAAAAAGATGGCCTTTAAATCTTATATCATAGATTACGAAAAAGAATTTTTTCTCTCGCATATCCAGCTCAAATCTACCAAATAAAAGGACATATAATAATGGAAAATTTCCTGGATAAAGACCAGCAGAAATTTCTGCTTGAGCTGGCCCATAAAGCCATCGTGTATCACAAGGAGACAGGAGATACTATCAAGATAGATACTAAGGATGAAGCCCTTAAGAAAAAAAGAGGAGCCTTTGTCACTTTAAAAGTGGAAGATCAGCTTCGAGGTTGTATCGGATACCCCCTGCCTTTTAAATCCTTGTACGAAACAATAATTGACGCTGCCATTTCGGCCGCCTCCCATGACTACCGCTTTCAGTCTTTATCTACTGAGGAACTGCCGGAGACAAAGATCGAAATCTCCGTTCTCAGCCTTCCTAAACCGATAAAGGATGTTTCAGAAATTGAAGTGGGAAAGCATGGGATCATCATTTCCAAAGGTCCAGACAAGGGCCTTCTTCTCCCTCAAGTTCCTTTAGAGTGGAATTGGGACTTAGAAACCTTTCTTAGGCACACCTGCTTGAAGGCAGGCCTGGCTGAAGATGAATGGAAAAAAGGAGCAAAGATCGAAATCTTCTCAGCTCAAGTGTTTTCGGAATGAATAGGAAAAATTATTACTTTTTCCTGAATTGTTTTTTTTGAAGAAGTTCTTTTGCTTGTTCTTTGGCCTCGCTGACTCCAGAAATCCAGCGGGGATCATCTTCCATGTTCAGGACATATTCAAGTTCCTCTCTGGCTTTTTCTTTCTCTTTGAGCGCAAGGTATGTTTCGGCTAAATAAACTCGCGTCACAGCATCATTGGGGCCGAGTTCTTTGGACTTTAACAGATGTTCAAGAGATTTTTTCTTGCTTCCGCCAGCAAAACCAGGAAGTTTGAAATACACGCGACCTAAAACTCTGTCTGCCCCTCCGTCTTCATAAGAGTGGTCCAATTCTAAAACCTTGTTCATCGCATTCTTGATAGGCTTGACCAAGGCTAAACTTTTGAGAACACCTCTTGTTTCTCCATATTTTCCGTTATTAACGCCATGCCAGTAATGGCCATCAGCCTTTTCCGGTTGCAAAGCCACAGCTTTTTCTGCCCAGTAAACTCCCTGAGAAAAAATTGCCTTCTTTTCCTTTTTTTTATCGCTGTGCTCACCAATATAATACAATATCCTTGATATCCTCCAGTAAGCTTCGTATTTATCTTCTACTTTCGCAGACACTTCCTGGTATTTTGCTTGAGCCTCCTTTGCCGCAGCCATATCCTTCATCTCGTAATACAACTTATCTCCCTGAGAAATCAACTCTTCTGCATCCTGGGAAAATAAAGAAAAAGAAACACTTAAGATAATTAGGGCCAGTAAAATTATTTTTGCCTTCATACATCTCTCCTTTTTTGCGTGTATTTATAACATAAATTCTATGCTATAACAATAACATGTTATATTGTTTGGTTAAGTTTGTTTAATCATAATAATGATCGGCTTCATAGTCCAACAGAACCAAGGAATGTTCAATCTTCTGACATTCCTTTTCCAGCTCATCATTATTTAGATCAGAGTCTATAGCTACAGGCTTTCCATAAATTGCCACCACTTTTGAGAAAGGATAAAACATCAAAAAATTATCCCAGCTCCTTAGAATTTTCTTCTTAGATGTAGAAAACGTAAAAGGAACAAGATAAGCACCATTCTCCTGGGCCAGTTTAAGGCCTCCAGGCTTCATCTTTCGGTTAGGCCCTCCAGGTCCATCAGGAACAATGATCAACTCTCCACCTCTTTGAAGTTCCCCTTTCATCTCATTCCACGCTTTAATGATGGCATGAGAACCCGATCCCCTTAATATTTTATAACCCCATCTGGACATGATTTGAGCAGCAATTTCTCCGTCTTCGCTTGGACTTATCAGCGGCATGATTCCTCTCCGGCGGAAGAAATAGGGAACAATAAATATTCGTCCGTGCCAAACGAGAAAAATGACAGGTTTACCCTGCTCTCTCAATTTTTGGTAGTCTTCTTCTCCTAATACTGTCATCCGCGTTGATTTGGCCCACAGCCATAAAATCAGCTTCCCTAAAAACCCAACCAGATTCCAGCGAACGCTTCTTAGAAACGACATTAGATACAATGATATACAAAACATAATAAACAGTAAATAACGAATCTAAAAATTCAAACCTGAATACTAAGTGAGGAGTGAGGAGTGAAAAGTAAGAAGCAAAATATTTTAATTCCTTTTTACTCCTTACTTTTCACTCCTTACTCCTTACTTTATTTTGAGTTTTGAGTTCTTCTTAAATAGAGATCTACGGTTGATCCAATTATGAATCCAACTAAACTAAGTGCTACCCCGTAAGGGACAGAATAGGGCCATTGTGGCCAGGCAAATTTAAGCAGTTTTATTTCGCATAAAAAGCCTACTATAGAATATCCTCCTCCAAGAACAAGGCTCAAGAACCCGGCCATGGGTAATTTTTTCTTTAGGAAAATCATGGCTATTCCGGGAATAAAAAGACCTTCAGCCATGATCTCAGAGGCAAGCCCGAGAGTTTTCAAGATACTCTGAAACCTGGTTGCAACAAGAAAAGCAAGCGCTCCCACTAAAAAGGAAGAAAGCCGGCTTATGGAAACAATGCTCTTAACGCCGCTTGATGAAAAAATCTGCTGATAGAGATCCCTGGTCAAAGCTAGAGCTCCGGTGTTGATTGCCGTATCCATAGTGGACATGATCGCAGCTACTACAGCCACAAACAAAACGCCGCTCAAAAAGAACCCTGTTCTTGAAGAAATGAGCTCAGAAAGAATAGGTCCTTCAAGATATTGAGATGAAAAGAGAGGAAGAGAAAGTATTCCGATAAAAACTATGAACCAGTAGAGAAGAAAAAATGTCCCTGACACAGCAAACAGCCCCTGCTGGGCTTTCCTGGTGGTTCGCGCTGCCTGAATCCTCTGCCAGACAATAGGAGAGATAATCCAGGCCAGAGTAAACGAAAGAAGAATCAAAAAGTTCTTTTTAAAATCAAATAAAAAATTGAAATAATCGTCTCTTCCTATTCTTGATGCCAAGAGTGAAATTTCTTTTAAAGACGAAGTTCCAGAAAGGAAAAAGAAAAGAGAAAGGACGCCTGCTGAAAGGAGAAAAAATTGGATACTGTCAGTAATCACAACAGAAAAAAACCCCCCGAAAATAGAGTAAACAAGAACGACAGATGTCCCCAGCATCAGGCTGTAAAAGTAAGACGTCCCAAGAAATAATTCTAAAAATTTGCCTATGGCCACCATCTGAGACGAGGCTAAAACAACCATGTACCAGACAATCAACAACGAAGCCAGATGGCGAACCACACGGCCATAGCGCATCTCCACAAGGTCCGGCAAAGTGATTATTGGTAACCGCCGAATGGGTCTTGCCAGAAAAAAGCCAAACAGAAGAACAGTAATCACTGCTGGCATCCCCATGACCCAGAATGAACTAACACCATGCCTGAAAGCTTCATCGACTGAGACCAGAATAGAAGTCGCGCCTAACCAGGAGGCCGCAAGAGACATATAAACCAAAAAAGCCGGGAGATTTCGTGAAGCAAGAAAATAATCCTCCAGATTTTTCATCCTTTTTGAAAAAAAGAAACCTACAAAGAGAATTATGATAAAATATGCAAAAAGAAAGATAAAAAATTGAAGTTTCATGATGAGATTTATAACAAAAATCCCTTTCTTTTAGCAAATCCTTGTAGGAAAAATTTATATAAAGCTACCTATATGTTATAATTTATACGGTATGAAACATATTTTTTGGCTGCTCCTCCTTCCGATGATCAGTTTCTCTCAAACGGCCGAGGACGTCGCCCTGAAGACAGAGAAAGCGTTACACTCTTTACGATCTCTCCAGGCTAATTTCGAACACATATACTATTCTTCAACAATCTCCACTCCATTAATAGAGAAGGGAGAATTCTATTTAAAAAAACCTGACTTGATGAAATGGGAATACAAAGAACCGGAGAAGAGAATTTATCTCATTAAAGGTGCATTCTTTGTGGAGTATATTCCAGAAGAGAATCAAATCATCGAATATGACTTATCAAAAGAAGGACACGAATCCGAGATTCTTCTCCTTTTATCCGGCCAGAAGGGATTGCTGGATAATTATTCGGTGGAATTCAGCCCATCCACTAAGAAAAATAAAAAATCCTCACACCTAAAACTAACATCAAAACAAGATGATGAGGACTCTTTCATTCTCCTGGAAATAAATAAAAAAAATTGGCTTATTCAAAAAGCTGTTTTCTTTGACTGGGCAGGTAATAAAACTGAATTTCACTTCAGCCGGATTAAGATAAATGTTCCTCTCGATAAAAGCACTTTTGAGTTGAATGCGCCTCCAGGAGTTGAAATAATTAACAAAAAAACAGACTAATAGATTAACTGCCAACTTAAAATTACATTAATTAAAACCATTTTACTTCGTATACGTATAATTTGAAGGGGACAGGAAGCCCTCCATGGATGAAGATAAGGAATTAACTAAAAGATCCCTCAAAGGGGAAAAAGAGGCTTTTGAGATGATTGTCCGAAAATACCAACAGCAACTCCTTAATTACATCGGCCGAATGGTAGGAAATCAAGAACTCGCACTTGATTTCACCCAGGAAGTATTCATTAAATCATATTCTTCGCTCTACTCCTACAATCCCCAGTATAAATTCAGCACCTGGCTTTTCAAGATTGCCTCGAATTACATTATCGATTACTGGCGAAAGAAAAAGATAGATGCTTTCTCCCTAGATCAAAAGTCGAAATGGAACAATGACAAACCATCCTTCCAGCTCCAATCAGACGAATCTTCTATATGTGAAAGATTTGAGATGTCAGAACTTAGAAAAAAGATCGAAAAAGCTCTGGAAAAAATTCCGCCTTCATTACGGGAACTTTTCGTCTGGAGACATATCAACGAATTCAGCTACGAAGAAATGGCCGAGATAAAAGGAATACCAATCGGCACAATAAAAAACAGAGTCTTTCAGGCCAAGGAATTAATCCGTGAACTTCTGGAGGATGCAACATGAATTGCCTCAGAATCAATCAAATCTATCTCTACCTTGAGGGAGAGCTTTCTCCAGCTGAAAACAAATCCATTGAGGAGCATCTTTCGTCTTGTTTGATATGTAAAAAAGCAGTCAAAGAAAGAAAACTCCTGCTTCAGGCATCTCGAAGCCTTCCACTATGGAATACACCTCCTGATTTTACTCAACAGGTCATGACCCGGATTTTTCCAGAAAAGGTTTCCTTACGCAGCTTGCTTATTGTCATGGCTGCCGGCTCTTCTTTGATTTTCCTCACGTTTTTAACCTATCTTCTGATATCCGATCAGAATCTTGCGGATTTCCTCATTAGCCTTGGCCAAACGCTGCTGAATCTTGTCCGAAACCTTTCAATCCTTTTCGTCAAATTGTATAAACTAGCTTCTCTTCTTGTTAAAATCATTCTTCAATTCTCCGAATTTTTACTTAAGGGCTTCGATAGCTTGACAACAATACTTAGTCCTGAGCTTCAAATAATCCTTATCACTTTCACCTTAATTTTATCCGCTTTTATACTTTTCCGGGTGAAGAAAACACTATTAACAGGAGAAAGATCATGAAAAATAAAATGGTTTATTTCTTAATCCTCCTTTTCCTTTTTATAGGATATGTCCCCCTACGAGGCCAAGGTTTTGTCTTGCAAAAAGACATCTTTGTTGCAGAAGACGAAGTTCAGGATAATGTTATAAGCTTTGGAGGGGAGATTCTCATTAAGGGGAAAGTTAATGAAAACGTTATTGCCTTTGGCGGAACAATTATTGTGGAAGGCAAAGTTGGGGATTTGGTCTTGGGGTTTGGTTCCGAAATTACGCTGAAGCCATCAGCCGTAGTCAAAGGCGACGTCGTCTCTCTAGGAGGGACGCTCGACAAAGAACCTGGAAGCATTGTGGATGGAGATACCATCTACTTTAACACTTCTGAAGGAGTTCTGGAGTTTTTTAAAGAAGGCTTGATCGGAGTCTTAGGAATGTCCCTGATTCCTGTATTACTGGTAATAAAATTAATCACGATGTTTATCTGGTTCATCCTCGCAGTTATTCTTGTAGCCATCTTTCCTCGTCAGATTTCCTTCGCCTCTTCCCAAATTAGAAAGTCCTTCTGGCCGATTTTCGGGACAGGCCTATTAAGTATCATCATCTTTACTGGCTTAATTTTTGTCTCTGTTTTTCTCTCTTTTATTTTGATAGGTATTCCGTTCCTGATTTCTCTCATCATTATAGGCATAATCATCAAAATTTTGGGCCGCGTCATTCTTTTCTACTTCCTTGGAGAAAGCATTTCCAAAGCCTTTGGAGGAAAGCAACCTTCTCTGCTTTTGGCTGTCTTTCTTGGTTTTATTCTAGTGAGTTTTATCGGTTTTATTCCAATTATCGGCTCGCTGTTCACCTTAGTTTTGAGCATAATCGGGTGGGGAGTGGTTATTAGAACAAAATTCGGAACCACGAAGAAACTGACTAACTGATTAACAGGATTAGAGTTCAAGAATTTCTTTCTCTTTTACAGAGGCGAGTTCCTCTATATTTTTTGTGTATTCATCCATAATTTCTTGAAGTTTATCATAGCCCCAGAATTTGTCATCCTCTGTGATTACTTTTTCCTTTTCCATCTCTTCTATATCTTCCTTGGCCTCTCTCCTCATGATACGAAGAGCAGTTTTTTCTTCTTCCAGCATCTTCTTTATGTGCCTGGCTATTTCTTTTCTTCTCTCCTCATCCAAAGGGGGAATAGGAACTTTAATAGTTTTACCGTCATTTATAGGGTTAAGACCAAGATCAGCACTCCTTATTGCTTTGTCAATGGCTTCTAAAAGCGAAGGGTCATAGGGCTGGACTGTGATTAAAGTAGGATCAGGAACTCCAAGAGTCGCTACTTGATTAACCGGAGTTAAAGTTCCATAATAATCGACTCTAATATCCTCAAAAAGGCTTATATTTGCTCGGCCTGTTCTTAATCTACTCAAATCCTTGCGAAAATGTTCCACCGAGACTTTCATCTTATTTTCAAGGTCCTTTAATGTATCTTTGACCATTTTATTCCTCTTTTTAAAAAATGATTTCTAAAAGGACTTCTCCGGCTTCAGAAGCCTAGGGTTTTATTTAATAAATTCTTGTTCCAACCTTATGGCCTAAAACAGCCTTTTTAATATTTCCTCTCTTCTTCAGGTTGAAAATCACGATAGGCAGTGCATTATCTTTGCACAAAGAAATTGCCGTAGTATCCATGATTTTTAACCCTTTTTTTATAACATCAAGATATTTAATAGAAGGAAACTTCCTGGCTGTTTTATCGATTAAAGGATCGGCTGAATAAACACCATCAACTTTTGTTGCCTTCAATATCACCTGAGCTCCGATCTCCAGGGCTCTTAAGGCAGATGCTGTATCAGTTGTAAAGTAAGGGCTCCCGATTCCTGCACTGAAAATGACGATCCTTCTTTTCTCAAGATGCCTGATGACTCTTCTCTTGATAAAAGGTTCAGCAACGGCTTTCACTTCAATGGCAGAGATGTGGCGCGTGACAACCCCCGCCTGCTCTAAAGCATCCTGAAGAGCGATCCCGTTAATTATTGTGGCCAGCAAACCCATGTAGTCTGCCGAAGCACGATCCATTCCAGCTTCTGTGCCCCTAATTCCCCGGAAGATGTTCCCCCCTCCGATCATTATGGCGATTTGAACGTTTAAATCGTGAATCTCTATTATCTCCTTTACGATAGACCTAGTCGTTTCGAGATCAATCCCATAGGGAAGCTTACCTAAAAGAGACTCGCCTGAAAGCTTTAATAAAACTCTTTCATATGCGGGTTTTATTTGTGGCATGTTGAAATATTAGTGTTTGCCCAATTGAAATCGAGCAAACCTTTTAATCATTATATTTTCCCCAAATTTGGCTATATAGGAAGCTACAAGTTCTTTTATTGAAATTTTGTCGTCCTTTATATAAGGCTGATTCAATAGACAAACTTCCTGGAAAAACTTACTCAGCTTTCCATGAACAATCTTTTCAATAATCTCTGGAGGTTTGTTTGAATCCTTGAATTGCTCTCGAATAATATCCTTTTCTTCATCTAATACATCCTGCGGAATTTTTTCTGACGAGATATACCTGGGGTCTACTGCAGCAATATGCATGGCAATATTCTTGACTAACTCCTTGAATTCCCTGTTACGAGCCACGAAATCTGATTCGCAATTAACCTCCACAAGGACTCCGATTTTATCATTAAGATGAATGTAGGAACCCACTATTCCTTCAGCAGTTTCTCGGCTCATCTTATCTTTGGCCCTCGCATATCCCTTCTTCCTCAATATAGTAATTGCCTTTTCAATATCTCCTTTACTTTCCTTGAGTGCTTTCTTGCACTCCATCATTCCGATTCCTGTCCTCTGACGGAGCTCCTTTACCAAATCAGCTGTAATTTCCATTTTGTACTCCTTCCTTATTCTGACTCCTTAAGAATTTTAACACCAGCCTCTTCCCCCTTAGCAAGTGGTGTTTCTTCAGAGGAAAGAAGCGGCTCAATTTCAGAACTTTCTTCTTCTTTTTTTTCTTCCTGGAGTTCTCTTTCAATTTTCTTTTTCTTGCCCTCGACTATAGCCCCAGAAACCTTTGAAGTGAACAATTCAATGGCTCTCACAGCATCGTCATTTCCTGGTATGGGATAGTCTATATTTTCTGGATCTCCATTTGTATCAACTATGGCAATAATTGGGATGTTCAACTTTTGTGCCTCTGCTATAGCAATATCTTCCTTTACAGAATCTATAACAAAAAGCGCTCCAGGCAGCTCCAACATGTCCTTTATTCCGCCTAAATTTTTTGAAAGTTTTCTGAAAACCTTCTCTAGCTTTGACTGCTCCTTCTTTGAGAGAATATCCCACCGTCCATCTTCCTTCATCTCTTCTAATTCGATCAACTTCTCTACACTTCCTCTGATTACACTGAAATTTGTCAGCAATCCCCCCAGCCAGCGTTGGTTAACATAACAAGATTCACATTTCGTGGCATAATCTTTTATGATATCTTGTGCCTGCTTTTTCGTCCCAACCATAAGTATTTTTTTTCCGTTGTCGGAAACACTGATTACAAACTGAATAGCCTCCTTGAAGATTCGAATAGTCTTCTGTAAATCGATTATGTAAATTCCATTTCTCTGGCCAAAGATAAAATCTTTCATCTTGGGGTTCCATCTTTTCGTCTGGTGACCAAAATGAACGCCTGCCTCTAAAAGCTCCTTCATTGTTACTGAAACCAATGTTATGCCTCCATTTATCTCTTGTGATATTGAGGTGCCTTACGGGCGCCTAACAATCCATATTTCTTTCTTTCCTTAATCCTGGCATCTCTCATGAGAAGACCTGCTCCTTTAAGAGTGGGTCTCAGCTCCTTATTGAACTCAACCAATGCTCTTGCAATTCCTAACCGAATCGCTTCTGCTTGACCGCTAATCCCACCTCCGTTTACACGTATTAAAATATCAAATTTACTCTCAGTCTCGGTCAGAAGAAGAGGCTGTCTAATGGTTTGCTTTTGGCTATTCAAATTAAAGTACTCCAAAAAAGGACGAGACTTCTTGTTCACATATAAAGTTACATCTCCTTTACCAGGTCTTAGAAATACTCTAGCAATTGAAGTTTTTCTTTTTCCTGTCCCGTAATACTGGATTAAACTCAAGGTTCCTCCTAAAGTTGGTATTCTTGTGGTTTTTGAGCCTCATGTGGATGATGGGGACCTCGGTAAACTTTTAGCTTCTTGTAGACAGCTCGGCCGAGCTTGTTTTTGGGAATCATCCCCCACACTGCCTTTTTAATAACTTCTTCTGGTTTTTTTTCTAACATTTCTTTCAGAGTCTTCTCCTTCAATCCTCCAGGGTAACCAGAATGAGAATAATACTTTTTTTGTTCCAGTTTTTTCCCTGTAGTCTTCACCTTTTCAGCATTAATAATAATCACAAAATCCCCGCTGTCAAGAAAATCAACATACTCGGGTTTTTTCTTTCCCCGGAGAAGGACTGCAACTTCAGTGGCCAATCGTCCGAGAATTTTTCCTTCAGCATTAATCAACCACCATTTCTTCTCGATCTCATCTTTTTTTGGAACAAATGTCTTCATTGCTATAGTCCTCAGAATTAATTTCTTAAGTGATAGCGATTAAATAAAATACTAAATCTTCAGCGAGTTGTCAACATTTCCCAAATCAAAATGCCAAATCTTATTTTGGTTTAAGGTTGAATGTTTAATGTTTAAGGGAATATAACTAAATGAAAAATACAAAGACCTTAAACCTTAAACATTCAACCTTAAACTAATCCGTTTGTCATTTTAGCTTTGTTAGTGAATCCAGACTTTCGTCTTTCTTTTAATATAAAATCTTATTAGAGCAATCCCGATTAAAAAGCCTCCTATGTGTGCCCACCAGGCCACCCCGCCTCCGATTCCGATATTTAGCACTTGACCGAAAAACCATAGTCCGAGGATAAAAGCCGCAGGTATAGGAAGAATCCATATAAAGACCAGAGTTAAAATTCTAGCTCCAGGATACAAAATCAAATATGCACCCAGTATTCCTGCAACAGCCCCGCTTGCTCCGATCATCGGCACCTGAGAACCTGGATTGAATACAATATGGATCAGGCTTGCTCCTAATCCTGAAACGAGATAGAAAAGGACGAACCGAAAGCTACCTAAAAAGTCTTCAATGTTGTTTCCGAATATCCAGAGATAGAGCATGTTCCCGAATAGGTGGAGAAAACTGCCGTGGAGGAACATGGAAGTAACAAGAGTCAAAGGAGGGGATATTCGAGGGAAAAAAGGGACTGTCCTGAAATGAGTAATCTCATAGGGAATAGCCCCCATTTTATAAACAAAATGCGCTAAACCCTGCGGAGATAAGATTTGATAGAAGAAGATAACAATATTCAGAACGATGAAAAAGATAGTCACATAAGGAAAGCGAGAAACGGGGTTCTCGTCTTTAAGGGGAATAAACATTCTTGGCTCCTATCCGAATTGTGTGCGTAAATAACCAACAAATTAGTTTAAGGTTTAAGGTTTAAATATATTTTTCATTTAGTTCTAAAACCTTAAACATTAAACCTTAAACCAATACGTTTGGAATTTGAGCTTTGTAACTAGACTGACTGAAAGGAAGTGAAGTATATATAACGAAGATTCTATAAAAAATGGGGCTTGCTTTTACTGCTATTTCTTCTCTTCCCCTCTCAATTCTCGTTCAAGCCTTTCTCTCTCAAGATCTTTTTTTCTTATCTCATTAAATCTCTCTTGCCATCTATCGGCTTCAGCAATATATCTGTCATACCTGTCCGGATAAAGATCTGAATGAATATTCCTGTAGAGCATGTTGATGTAAGCATAAGTCCAAGAATAGGAGGGGTCTAACTCATTAGCTTTCATCAACGCTTTCTCACTTTCATCCGAAAGACTTATTCTTTCCGCTCGCGACAAGACATTTTGAAGTTGTAAAGCCTTTTGAAAACGATTTACTCCTATAGTGTAAAAAAGTAAGGCATTGTCTGGATCTAATTCCAAACGCATCTGATGCAAATTACTGGATTTATCGAATTTATCATATGAAGATTTTGTTAACGGAATATTATCATAGAATGAAGCCAGATAGGCATAGCCTTGTGGACTTTCAGGATCTGTTTCAATCCTTCGCAGATACATTTCTTCTGCTTTTCTTCCCAGTTCTTTTCTTTCACTTGCATACCTATTATAGAATCCAGCGAGCACATAATAGTTATCCATATTAGTAGGTTCCATTTCAACTATTTTAATGAACATTGATTCAGCCTCATTAAAGTTTCTCATCCTGTCATACATATCTCCCAATGAATGTATAATCTCTTTGTTTGTAGGATCAATTTCAAGCGCCTTGTTTAAAGCCTCCAACGCTTTTTCTGCTCTTCCTAAGTTATCCTCGTCTTCCACGCCAGGCCTATATCGTTCTTTATAGCTCTCTCCTAAGAAGCGGTATGCTTCTACTAGATTTGGATTGTAATTTAAAGCTAACTCATATTCCTCAATGGCTAAACGGTAGGAACTTTCAGTGAAATAATTGTTCGCTCTAGAAAAATGATGATTCGCCTTCAATTTGTTGATCTTGAGTTTCTCGCAGCTTATAGATAAAAAAATCACGGCTAGAGCCAGAAAAATCAGCAGTCCGATATTTATTCTTTTTCGAGACATTGCAACCTCCTTGATCATCTGGTTCTCTTTTAACCTGAAAATAAATTTATAATCGAATGCAGAATTAAAGTCAAGAAAAACATGAATCAGTTTAGTCCGTTATGTCAGTTTAGACCGTAGAATTTAATTTAAAAATTGGTACTGTCTCAAAGTCACAAGATTACGTGTCATCGCGGGCATAATACTCACAAAGTGTTGCTATTTTTTTATATTACATTTAACCTTCTCAAATCCAAAATAGTACAATTAAAGAAGCTACAATGCCTAATAGAGCAAGACAAATGGTATTTCTTGCTGACATTGTTAAATCACTTCAATAAACGCATTAAAAATCTGTTCTATTTTGTTTATTCTAATAAAAATACAAATATGATTAGCAACACTTTGTGAGTATTATGCCCATCGCGAGGAGCGAAGCAGATTCCTTCGCTTCGCTCGAAACAGGCTGAGCAATCCCAAAGTGTAGCACCTTTCTATGAGATTGCCACGCTTCGCTCGCAACAGAGGATTGCCACGCTCCCTACGGTCGCTCGCAATGACACGCGGAGCCTCTTGTCGCCGTTTCGTTCTTTTTTCTCCTAACTTTTCACTCCTTACTCCTCACTTTTCATCAGTTTCTTTTTAAGGTTAATCGAATTGGTGTTCCCCAAAAA
>Ga0209991_10000555_pt1 | contig 16469 bp, 16 predicted proteins | sample ChitaG_FD_183167 | JGI IMG/M metagenome (GOLD analysis project Ga0209991, IMG submission 183167) | Deep subsurface microbial communities from South Pacific Ocean to uncover new lineages of life (NeLLi) - Chile_00310 metaG (SPAdes)... | ecosystem: Environmental > Aquatic > Marine > Oceanic >...
GGCGCATGTGGGTCGAGCCGGAGGGCTGAGGAAGCAACCCTTGTTCGTGCTGTTGTTGATCCAAAGGGCGCTAGCGCCGGCGAGGCTGGAGGGTAGGTTTAAGGGGTCGTGAGTTGTGCCCGGCGGCTTGCCGTTGGGGCGTGCTATATGCTGTGAGAGCGAGAATCATCGACGGCGATCCGGTGCAGAGATGACGCAGTGCCGGTAATGTGCACAGCGGCTTGGAAGCGCGTTGTAGTGCTCATCACTTACTCTATCAAACTGAGCAATTTGTGTAGGGTAACGATATGGATACAGATGAGATTGAAGTAGGCATGGTCAATCTCCCAGACGACTGGTGGCAATACGCAACAACCTGTCAAGCCCTATCAGAACTGTTTATTCAGCATCTGCTTAGTTTATTCTTATCAGTTGAAATTAACGGTCAGACTCAGCAAGGGGTGTACACAGGTTTTCTGTTTTGCTATAGAGAGCATCTCTTGTGGGTGACTGCAGGCCATGTCATTGATGAAATTAGATACATACTATCTGCCCCAAACGCGAGTATTGCAAGAATGAGATGGTTGGACAACTGTGCAATTCCTGGTGCTGAATCAACCCCTGTACATCACCGCGACATGGAGATGTTTTCAGCAAATGAGAGCGGAGTTGACTTTGGTGTCGTTAAGATTCTTGGGCTTGATAGGGCAAACATTCTTAGAAACGATCAAGTGAAACCGATGACAGAGCAGGTATGGAAAAACGTACATCTTGCACAACCGGAAGGTTACTATGTTTTGGGCTATCCCAAAGAATGGGGTGAGCTTTCAGAAAAGCGTATTTCCGAGAATCAAGTATTATGCTCATTTGGAGCAAATCTTGCTTGTCTTCCTGTGAGTCGAATAGAATATCGCGGCGCCGATCCTACAGATGAATTTTGGAATGATCCTGAAGCATTCTATGGTCAGATAATGCCATTTGTTGATGTACCATGGCATCAACCTGAAAGCGTTGTAGGGATGAGTGGAGGGCCTCTGTTTTCTATTGAAAGAGACATAAATCGCCAAATTCGATATCGTTTGTTTGGAATTCAACGGAGTTGGAGGCAAGATGAGCGAATAATCCGTGCTGAACCAATTCATAGAATTATTGGGATAATGACAGAATAGGTCTGATGAGTTGAAACCTGAAGTCATAGCTCTACGAGAGGAATACGGCATATGTCCGACTACATGATCGAACTGCAAAACGTGACCAAGCGCTATGGCCCCATCGTCGCCAACGACCACATTGATCTGGGTATCCTACGGGGTGAGCTGATGACTCTGCTGGGGCCGTCGGGCTGTGGCAAAACCACAGCCCTGCGCTGTATCACCGGCCACCTCACGCCCGACGAGGGGCGGGTCTTCATTGACGGAGAGGATGTGACCGATGTGTCCACCCACAGGCGGGAGATGGTCATGGACGCCCTACAGCTCATCCGCACGGAGGAATACGAGAAGCACTACCCTCGCCAGCTCTCCGGGGGACAGCAGCAGAGGGTGGGGCTGGCCCGGGCTCTGGCATAGCGTCCCAAGGTTTTGCTCCTGGACGAACCCCTCTCCAACCTGGACGCCAAGCTGCGGCTGCGCATGCGGGGCGAACTCAAGCGCTTGCAGATGGAGCTGGGGATCACCTCCATCTACGTCACCCACGACCAGGTGGAGGCCATGACCATGGCTGACCGCATCGCCGTGATGAACCTCGGTGTACTGCAGGCCTACGGCCCGCCCGATCAGCTCTACGACCATCCGGAGACGATGTTCGTAGCTTCTTTTATCGGCAGCCCCCCTATGAGCTTCCTGAAGATGGCCTTCGAAGAGAGCGAGGGCAGGTTCTACCTCAGGGGCAAGGGGCTGAACCTGCGGATCCCCGATGAGAAGGGCCACCTGGCCAAGCGAAACGGGCCTCCTAACGAGGTCATCATGGGCATTCGACCGGAGGACATCGCAATCGTGGGAGAAGGCGATGTCAGGGGTGAAGTCTACGTTGTTGGGCCGTTGGGGAGGGAGGATTTGGTCACCTTCCACCTGGAAGACGAGGAGGTGCGGTTCTGATTCCTGCCCCATTCGAGGGGAAGATCGGCGACGTGATGGGGCTGAGCTATGACAAAAACAAGATCCACCTCTTCGACCCAAGGATGGAGGAATCCCTCCTGAAGGAGAAATAGGGGCGAAATGCCGAGAGAGCCCGCCCGCGCCATTGTTCCGGAAACTGTCCTCAGAGGGTCTTTTTCTATACCTCTGCGAGGCCAGGGGAGGCGTTGAGTATGGGCATTCGATTACCGGAGGAGGCGGGCGGCCCAGCTCCTCCAGGTGGGAGGAGATTTCTACCTTGAGTGGCGGCATCGAAACCTGACATGCCCCGCTCGCCGACGGAGACAACGCTATGGGTATCAAAGGCATCGGCATCAGCGCTCACTCTTCGCGCATTGATGGCAACTTAGAAGTATTGGAAGAGGATCTGGCCCATTTCCAGCGTGTGGGCTTCGATTACGTGGAGATCCCGACCCACGGGGTAGACGCCATTCTCAACGGAAGGCTCAACCCCAGGCAGGTGAAGAGGATCGAGGAGGTGCTGGCCAAGTTCGATCTCCAGTACACCGTGCACTGCTCAAACTGGCTGAACCTGATGGATGCCGATGCATTTCCGCTGCACAAAAGCATATTCGAGGCCAGCATCGAGTTCACGAGCGAGATCGGCGCAGAGATCCTGGTCTACCACAGCGGCAGGGTAGAGCTTGGGAACGAATACCTGGGCCAGGCGGCCCTCACCAGGGAACTCCTCTCTCTTCCTGACCGGACCTTTATCGGTGAGCAGGAGCGAGTGGAGAGGGAGACCTTGGCTGAGCTGGCGGAGTTCGCCAGGGAGAAGGGGGTGACTATCTGCGTGGAGAACGCCGACCCCAGGGTTGATGAGGAGGCTCTCTGGGAACTGGCCAGGCGAGTACGCGTGAAGGGTGTCGATCTCTTCTATCGCATTGCTCCCGGCGGAGACATCGCCCTCTACAACTACGGAGGGGTGATCGAGCGCCTGGTGGATCAGGTGAAGAAGGTGGGTAAGGAAAACGTGGGCATCACCTTCGACTTCGGTCACGCCTACATAGGCTCGCGTTACTATGGCTTTGACTTCCTCGATTCAATTGAGCTTGCCAGGCCGCTCATCAAGCACGTTCACGTCCACGACGATTTTGGCAGGCCAGCGGGGGTTGATAGGAGGCAGATCATCCTCATCTCGGAGGGGAAGGGAGACCTTCACATGCCCATAGGCTGGGGCGAGATACCGTATCGAGAGGTCTTCTCCCGCCTGAAGGGCTACGAAGGCATCGTGCTGCTGGAGTTCAAACCCCGTTACAGCCCTTACTTAGAGGAGGCCCTGCAGGAGACGCGAAGGCTCCTCGCAGAGTGCGGGGTTGAATAAATGACCAATGAGCCAGTTGGGATTTGGTCACTTCGTGCTGAGCACCCTTCGGGGTGACCCCCTTCGGACACTGAGTGTCCTCAGGACACGAAGTGCCTCAGGGGAACCCTCAGTGCGAAGCATTGGAGGGTTGACTTGACATGGGGCCAATTGTGTGCTAGAATCTAATAAGAATGTCAGGTATTTTGCACACAAGTGCGCTACACCGTTGCTAGGTTCCATCAGAATATAGGGTCGTCTAAGAAAGGGGGGATGTACATAGGCCAGACGCATTTTATTCCCAACCTGAGCGCTAGGCGATAGCGCTCAACACTCCAACAACAAAAATAAGGAGGATAGAAATGTTTCGGAAGAGAACAGTGTTAGTGATCGTCTCCCTACTGGTGGTGCTGGCGATGCTGTCAGCTTGTGCCCAGCCTACCCCTGAGGTCAAGATAGTCAAGGAGACGGTGGTCGTCGAAAAGGAGGTCGTCGTCGAGAAGCCAGGGGTGGAGATGGTCACCATCAAAGGCCGCTGCCGGGCCAAGCCGCCCATGGAGGACTGGCGCTGCAACAACATCCTTTTCGCTGTCTCTGAGGTTAACGCTGACTTAGAGGCCAAAGGCGACAACCGCCGCGTCCAGGTGGAGACCGTGCAGGACAACTTGGGCTGGGGCGACCTGGTGACAGAGTACACACTGGCCTTCGACGCTGGCGAAGCGCCGGACATCTGGTTGACCGGCCACGAGTTCATCGGCGCCCAGGCCGAGGCCGGCCGCCTCATCCCTCTGGACGATATGCTCGGCGACTATCCTGAGTTCGCCAACGTCGTTGACAAACTGTGGGACAGCGTCGAGTATAAGGGCCAAATCTGGGGCATCCCTCAGGACGCTGAGGCCCGGCCGCTCTACTGGAGCAAGCCCCTGCTGAAAGAGCTCGGCTGGCCTGACGCGAAGATCGAGGGCCTGCCTGAGGCCATCAAGAAGGGCGAGTTCACCCTCTACGACATGCTGGAGGCAGCCAAGGAGGCCGTGGACAAGGGCATCGTCAAGGAAGGCATGGGCTTCTGGCATCGTCCCAAGAACGGGCCCGACTTCACTGCCTTCCTCTACGACTACGGCGGGGAGACCATTGACCCGGACACCGGCAAGCTGGTCTTCGAGAAAGATGTCTGGCTGAAGTACTACCAGTTCTTCTACGACGCCGCGCAGACCTACAAAGTGACGGAGGTGCTGGGCGTGGGCTGGGGCGACACCTGGCATCCCAGCGTTTCCGGGGGCAAGGTCCTCTTCTGGGTCGGTGGGACGTGGCAGTGGGCTGAGTGGGCGGAACTCTACGTCAAGGACCTGGGTGGTGAGGCCTGGCTGTTCGAGAACGTCGGCTTGGGGTTGACCCCCGCTGCCGAGAAAGGTGGCGATCCCGTCACCCTGACCCACCCGCTGGTCTACCTGATCAGCTCCCAGTCCGAGCACCCGGACATCGCCCTGGCCCTGGTGGCCAAGCTTACCACAGATGAGGCCAACACCCGGCACGCGGTGAACAGCACTCACTTGGGCATCCTCAAGAGCCAGGCGGACTACGAGCCGTACACGGAGAACCGGCTCCTCAGCGAGGCGCTCTACATGCTGGATTACACAACCTATCTGCCCAACAACCCCAACTGGGGCCCCTACTCCACTATCACGTACGAGGCCCTGGCAGCGGTGGAGGCCGGCGACTTCACTGCCGAGGAAGCGGTTGCCTTTGCAGTGGACGGGCTCCAGACTGAGTTGGGTGACGAGGTGATCATCAAATGAGCTGAGCCGCCGTAGCTCGACCGGGGGCCGGGAGGTTAGGTGTTCCTAGTACCTACCTGGCCCCCAAAGATGGGTTTGGCGGTCATCCCTGGCCAGCGGCCGAAAACCGCCATTTTCCACTTTAGTTCTGGTAAGGAGGGGAATATGAGTCCGCAGAGTACTGCTGTTGACGTAGCGTCACCTCCTGTCTCAGCGAAGGGGAAGGTCCCCCTATGGCCCCGGCTGAAGAGTAACCTGACTGCTCTGGGCTTCTTGTCCCCGTCCGTGGCCCTGGTGACCCTCTTCTTCTTCATTCCGATGGTCCTGATCGTCATCCTGAGTCTCTCCGACTTGAAGGTTGCGAATTTCGGAAGGCTGCAATGGTGGCTGCCGGCCAACTGGAGCCTGGAGAACTACGTCAAGATCTTCAGCAACAGGTTCTTCCCCAAGATCCTGGGCAACACGGCCATGTACGTGGTGTTGACGCTGGGCTTCTTCAACGTGGGGATGGGGCTGGTCATCGCTCTGCTGACGACCAACGTCGAGCGGCGAGTTGGTTTCTTCTTTCGGGTGCTATGGCTCCTGCCGCGCCTCACACCCGGGGTCATCTATATCATCATGTGGAAGGCCATGGCTGGGCCTGAGCCTATGGGGATCATAAACCACCATATCTTCACCCCCCTGGGTATTGGGGAGGGAAAGCTGCTGATAAATGCCTACCCCTGGGTGTTCGTCATCCTGGTCAACGGGTTCATTGGCGCTTCCTTCGGGATGATTATCTTCTCCTCGGCCATTGAGGCCATCCCCAAGGATTATATGATGGCCGCCAAGGTGGACGGGGCCTCCACCTGGCAGACTATCCGCCACGTTACTATCCCTATGATCAAATGGCCCTTGCTCTTCGTCACCACCTACCAGACCCTGTCGCTCTTGACCTCCTTTCAGCAGATCCTGCTCCTCACCGACGGTGGCCCCCGATTATACCAGACCGAAGTCTGGGCCTTGCACGCTTACCACCGGGCCCTGTCCAACTACTTCGGCAATATCCAGTGGGGCTACGGCTCGGCCTGGGGGGTGATCCTGGTGATCATCGGCGTGGCGATGGCTGTCGTGTACATGCGCGTGTTCCGGTTTGGCGAGTTGATGCAGGAACCAAAGATTGACATGCTGTAGCAGATTGCAAGCTGTTCCGTGCAATTTGGCGAGGAGGAGTAGTATGACCTGGAGACAACGAGTTGGCAAAGCGATCCCCTACGTTCTACTGATCATCAGCATCATCCCTGTAACCGTGGGCTATCTATGGCTGCTTATCAGCCCCTTTTCAACCAAGACAGAGGGCCTGCGTTCGCTGGGTTGGACCCTGAGTAACTGGAGCTTTTTGTGGAAGCCGCCCTTCGGCCTCAATTATCCCAGTATCTGGCGGGTGACGCTCAATACGTTCATGGTTGCCACATCTATGGCCGTCTTTGTCGTCCTGGTTTCATCCCTGGCCGGCTATCCTCTGTCGCGGCTGAAGTTTGCAGGCCGCAAGTCATTCCTCTCCCTGACGTTGATCGTTCACGCCTTTCCCAGTGTGACCCTGCTCATCCCCATCTACTTCGTGCTTCGTTTCCTGCACCTGTTCAACACCATGGTGGGGGTGGCTCTAGTTATGGTTGCCTTTGAGCTTCCCTTTGGCGTCTGGTTGATGAAAGGCTTCTTCGACAACGTCTCCTGGGACATGGAACGAGCGGCCCTGATTGACGGCGCATCCCGCTTCCGCGTCTGGTGGCAGATTATCATACCCACCATCAAGCCGGGCCTGGCTGCCCTGGCCATCTTCGCCTTCCTCTCCGGCTGGAACGCCTACCTGATTCCCTTCACTTTCACCATCGGGCGTGCCGGGAAGACGGCCGTCTTGTCTGTGTATCTGCAAAACTTCCAGGGCGACACGGTGATGACCAATTGGAACATGGTGACCGCCGTTGGGCTGTTCCAGCTCATCCCGGTGATGTTCTTCTTCATCTTCACCCAGGAGTACCTGTTGAACATCTACGCCGGGGGAGCGAAGGGAGGGGCATAGTGAATGCACAATGCACAATTCTCAATCCCCAATTGTGCATTGCGAGTTGGAGGTGACATGAAAGTTACGCTTGAACGTTTGACTAAGCATTTTGGGAAAGTCGTCGCCGCTGGAGACATTGACCTCGACATCGGTGACGGCGAGTTCGTGGCCCTACTGGGGCCATCGGGCTGTGGGAAGACGACGACCCTGCTGATGATCGCCGGTATCTACAAGCCCACCAGTGGTTTCATCAAATTTGACGGGCGGGTGGTCAATCATTTGCCGCCCAAAGATCGCAACATCGGCATGGTCTTCCAGAGCTACGCCCTTTACCCGCACATGACCGTCTTCGACAATCTCACCTTTCCTCTGAAGCTCAAGAAAACGCCGAAGGAGGAGATGGCGCAGCGGGCGCAGCGGGTGGCTGATATGATGGGCATCGGACACTTGATGGACCGCAAGCCGGCCCAACTGTCGGGCGGGCAGCAGCAGCGCGTGGCCCTGGGACGGGCGCTGGTCAAGGAGCCTAACATGCTGCTCTTCGACGAGCCGCTCTCCAACCTGGACGCCCGCCTGCGGCTGAGCATGCGCGGCGAGATCAAGCGGCTGCAGATGGACCTGGGTATCACCTCAATCTACGTCACACATGACCAGGTGGAGGCGATGACCATGGCCGACCGCATCGCGGTGATGAACGAGGGGCGTCTGCAAGCCTGTGCCACACCGGACGATCTGTACGACCGGCCGGAGACGCTGTTCGTCGCCGGCTTCATCGGCAACCCACCGATGAACTTCATAGACGTGGAGGTTGTCCGTGAAAACGGCGACTATCACGCCCGTCGCGAAGCCTTCGACCTGGTGGTGCCGGCCGAGCGGGGCGAGAAAGCGGCTGGCAAAGGCAGTGTCATTCTGGGCATTCGCCCTGAAGACATAACCATCGCTGACGAGGGCATCACTGGCGAAATCTACATCGTCGAGCCGCTGGGCCGCGATGACCTGATTACCGTGCACATCGGCGAGGCTGGCGTCCACGTGCTGGCCGACCCCACGCTGGGCTTGAGAATGGGCCAGACCGTGAGGCTGGACTTCAACATGCACAAAGTGCAGTTCTTCGACCCACAGACGGAGAAATCGCTGCTCTGGACGGACTGAAACGTGAAACGTATACGTAGCCAGGTTGTCATAAAGACCGCCATTCTCACGTTTGCGTTTCGCGTTTTACGTTTTACGTAGGCTTGCGTCCATTGCCGCGCAAGCCGTTCTTTTGGAGGTCAAAACACGATGTGCGACGTTGACATCATGATGATCGGCCACTTCGCCAAAGACAAACTGGTGGTGGATGGCACAAGCGAGATCGCCTCCGGCGGAGCCGTCTACTACGGTAGCGTGGCCCTCCGGCGCATTGGGGTGAGTGTGGCCGTCGTCACCCGGTTGCACCCCGACGACTTCCCGCTGCTGGACGAACTGAAACAAGAAGGGGTGCAGGTCTTTGCCACGCCAGCTCCAGAAACCTCGGGCATCGAGAACATCTACAACTCGGCCGACATGGAACGCCGCGTATGCAAACTGATGGGCTTCGCCGGCCCCTTCCGACGAGAGGAAATCCCTGACCTGTCGGCCCGGGTGTATCTGATCGCGCCCATCATCGCTGGCGAGTTGGATCTGCCGCTGCTCAAGCATTTGGCCACTCGTGGGCCAGTGGGCCTGGACGTACAGGGCTTTGTCCGTGTCCGTGAGGATGGGCACCCTTCGGCAGCCCTTCGACGGGCTCAGGATACCAGCTCAGGGCAGGCCCTGATCTTTCGCCAGTGGCCCGAAATGGCCCAGGGCCTGGCGCACGTGACCTACCTCAAGGTAGACCGCGCCGAGGCGGAACTCCTCACTGGCCAGACGGACCGTTCGGCTGAGACTTCGGCGAGCCCTTCGGCTACGCCCTTCGACTCTGCTCAGGACAAGCTCAGGACAGGCTCAGTCGAGCCGCGCTCACGGCGAAGCCTGCGGGTCGCCGCCCGCCAACTGGCCGCCTATGGCCCCCGCGAAGTCGTCGTCACCCAGTCATCGGGCGTCACCGTCTACGCTGATGGCCAGGTCTACGAAGCGCCCTTCACCCCCCGCTCCCTGGCCGGGCGCACCGGCCGGGGTGACACCTGCTTTGCTACTTACGTGGGCAAACGTCTGAGCGCGCCTGCTGAGGAGGCCTGTCGCTTTGCGGCGGCGGTTACCACGCTGAAGCAGGAGCAGCCAGGCCCCTGGCGCGGCACGCTGGCCGACGTGGCGGCGGTGCTGGCGGGCCGGCGATCAAATCCCAATGAACCGAATTCTAAACTGCTTTTTGGCCATTGACCCGAACACGTCACCACTCGGACACTTGAGGGCCATCACAACCTTGGGCCTGGCGGTGCTGGTAACGCTGGCGCTTAGCAGTTGCGCGTCCCCCACGCCGGCGGCCGCCCCCGGCCCCCCGGCTTCTCACCAGGAGATGGCCCGTCACTATGCGCCGGTCATCCGCCAGGGGGTCGCTTCGGACCAGGACTACATCACCGCCGTGGACTTCGACGGCGACTGGGTCGGCAACAACAATTGGGAAAACCAGCCCACGGGTGACCTCTCGGCCTGCGTCTATTACTCGGTCATCGAGTCGGAGACCCACTGGTTCCTCTTCTACTCCCTGTTTCATCCCAGGGATTACACCTACGAGGATTGCGCCACCAGCGAGGGATGCCACGAAAACGATCTGGAGTCAATCCAACTGACGGTGGAGAAGGACGGCATGCGCTTCGGCCGGCCGAAGGCGCTTGAAACCCTGGCTCACGATTCCATTTACCTGTATACCTTTGACGACTCTGTGGCCGGCAACTTTCTCGACGTTACGGGAGCGGCTGAGCTGGAGCAGGGTCACCCCGTGGTCTACGTGGAGGCCCTGGGCCACGGCATCTACGGGCATAGCACGGGGAGTTCTCTCATGCAGCCTTACTTCGGAGGCGTGGTGACGTACAGGGTGGGGGAGCAGGCCGAGGTGCCGGAGAGCACGAAAGACGAGAACGTCTCGTATAAGCTGGTTCCTATCTATACCACCCTGTGGCCGCGCCGGGGAGACATCGGCGACGGGAAGATGTTCGATGGCCCTTTTGACTATCGAGGGCGGATATTGCCGAAGTCCATTGATGGCAAGGATTTCAGCCCAGACAGGGCCAACACGCCATGGGGATACTACCAGGCCACGGGAGGCACACTTTCGCGGGGCGATTGGTTCCTCGACCCGGCCAGAGCGCTGGCTTTCCACGCCCACTTCGACGGCGATTTCTCCCTGGAGTACGTCTACAATCTTTATCTGGCCGATCTGGGACTGATGAGTGAGTGAGCCGGCCGTACACGGATTGCGCTAAGGGCATGTCAAAGAACCGGTGGATGAGAGATTGGCACGAAAAGCATCTCGGATTCCTGGCGCTCAGGGGAAACGTGCGGATTCTGGCAGCTATCACATTCCTGGGGGGCGTGCGTTTGAGCATGGTGCTGGCGGTCTGGCAGCCCTTCGCCCTGAGCCTGGGGGCGTCAATGCCCACTCTGGGCTTGCTGGAAAGCCTGGGAGGGCGGATGGGGCTGGCGACCGGCCTCATCCAGCCGCTGGGAGGTCGGCTCTCGGATCGCGTGGGGAGAAAGCCCCTCATGGCTCTTGCCAGCTTGGTGGCTGCGCTGGGTCTCTCCTTCTACGTCCTGGCCGCGATGGCCGGCGATTGGCGACTCCTGATCCCGGGGACGATCCTCATTGGACTGGCGGCCATCTCCATCCCGGCCAAGGATGCGATGACCGCCGAATCTGTGAAAAGCGACGAGAGGGGGATGGCCTACAGTGCCATCATGTTCTTCGTTGCCATATCGGGCATCCTGGCCTCTACTCTGGGAGGCTTCATCGCCGATAGGTGGAGTTATGCGACGGTGTTCCTGCTCTGTATCGCCGGCGAAGTTCTGGCCCTGCTGCTCGTCATCTCTTTCCTGAGAGAGACCTTCAACCGGGGGCGCGGCCCGCCTCGTCTGGGAGAATTGAGGAGGAGTTGGGCGAGGCCATTGTCCCTCCGAGGGAGCTGCGGGGCTTCTACGCGGCCATGGTGGCCGATGCCTTCGTGGGGGGCCTGGGATCTGCCATCCTCTTTGGGCTCTTGAGCAAGACCTATCACTTTACGACCTTCCAATTGGGGGTTATGTCCAGTGCCTTCTTCACCTCGTGGGCCCTCGTGCAATTGCCCGTGGGCAGGCTTATTGACAGGTATGGATGCAAGCGTTTTGTCATCCTTTCGAAGCTGATACACATTGTCGTCATTGCCGGGTGGCTGACCTTCACCCGCTTCGAGGCCTTCGTTCTTCTGCACCTCCTTTATGGCCTTATTCCTCCTACCTGGGCTCCGGCAGCGCTCACCCTGCTCATGGGTAGTGTCCCGGCGGAGAAGCGCGCCGAGGCCAGGGGTAGGCTCTCCGCTCTCACCATGTTGATCAGGTCCCCTGCTCCTTACATCGGCGGATTACTCTACGAGCGGGTAGGGTTCCGCGGGCCCATACTGGCCAACCTGGTGGGGGCCGTAGCCGCGCTGATCCTTATCATTTTGCTCGTGCGAGAGCCTGCCGGAGGAGATGTGAGCCCATGATCGGGAGCCAGCGGATGCGGTTGGCGGTAAGAGAAAAATGAAAAAGGAACGACCTCTGATCATCATCTGGCTCGACAACCTGGGTGCTTTTCACAGGTTCATGGGCGAGCTGGAGAACATAGCCGATGCCTTCGCGGGGGGAACGACGGTCAAAAACCTCATCAGCGTCGTCCCCACCGTCACCGAGACGGCCGAGCTGACCATCAAGGCGGGCTGCGGCCTGGAGGAGATGCCCGTCGTGGGCGAGGTGACCTTCGACCGGGAGGCCCAGGCGATGCTCCACCTCAAGGAGACGGCCAGGTTCGACGACCTGGTGGGGCCGGGCCTGGCGCGGCGGCTGTTCACCAGCTTTGGCCTCCGAACCTGCCAGATCGGCTGGAAGCTGGGTGGGCTCGGCGCCCCCAACGTGCTCTCCATCGAGAGCGAGGAGGCCATTCACCTGGAGTGGGAGGCCTCCTACGAGATAATCCCCTTCAGGATAACGTCGTTCATCAACGCCCTCAGGGAGCACGAGGCCGACATCTACCTGCTGAACATCTCCGGCGACAGCATCGTCCACAACGAGGCGGAGGTCGGGCAAAGGAGGTTCATGCAGCAGTTGGACGAGGAGTTCCCCAGGCTGATGGCCGCCATCCGCGCCCACACGCTCGACCCCACCATCATCATGTTCTCCGACCACGGTCCGAAGCCCATCGAGGGGCACGTGAAGCCGGAGGATTTCCTGGAGGACATCGGGGGGTTGGTCTTCTACGGCCAGAACCGGAACGCGGCGGTAGTCTCCAACGGCCGGGGGCCCCTCTTGGTGTACGTCAAGAATCCTAGGGACGAGGGCCGCTGGCGCAGAACGACCTATCGCGAGCTGAGGAATTACCGCGGCAAGGACATCCTGGGCGCCATAGCTGCCAAGGAGGACGTGGCCTTCGTGGCTTCCAACCTGGAAGAAGGCGGCATCTCCATCCTCTCGCGGGATAGCCAGGCAGTGCTCTCCGAGAGGGCCTCCGGCCCAGAGGGCCATCCGGCCCGGAGGGAGGGCGGTTTCCTCTACGAGGCGGTCGCCGGCGCCGACCCGCTGGGCCTGGGCGAGGTCGAGGGGGAGGTCGTCTCGGCCAGGGAGATGCTGGCGAAGACCTACGACAAGGAGTTCCCCTACCCCATTCAATTGCTGAAGCTCCTCCAGAGCCCTCGCTGCGGCGACGTTTTCGTGGCCCTCAAACATAAATACGCCTTCTTCTGGGATATGCTCTGGGTGAAGACCACCCACGGGGGCCCTTCCCGCCACGAGGTGACCGTCAGCCTCCTGGCGACGGGGCGGGAGGACGAGGAGGCGGGCATCGTCTATGGGAGGGAGCTGAAATACGGCTCGCTGGCCGATGTCTACAACAGCCTCTGCAGGATTCTTTACCGGGGGAAAAGCCCACATAGGGGCGTGGGAGGAGACTTGCTTTTTGGAGGCGAGAGATGAAAATCAGGTTTTTGGGCACCGGAGCGGCCGAGGGTATCCCCAGCTTTGGCTGCACCTGTCAGCGGTGCCAGATGGCCCGAAAGAAAAGGAGTCACAACGTCCGGCAACGGGCCGCTTTGTTGATCGAGGCGGCCGGACATCGCATCCTGCTCGATACGCCGCCGGAGATCAGCTCGCAGTTGGACCAGGCCGAGGTGTTTGACCTGTCGGCCGTTCTCCTGAGCCACGAACACTTCGACCACGTCGGCGGGCTGGTGGAGTTCGAGTACTTGAATCGGGTGCTGCCGATCTTCGCCGGTTACGACGTGCTGCCCAAGCTCCGGCTGACGCCGCGTCTGGAAGAACAGGCCCTCCTCTCCGGTTTCCACTCGCACACCTGGCTGCATTTCGGCGACTTGAGGGTGATGCCCTTCAAAGTAATCCACCACGTCCCCTGTTACGGCTTCGCTTTCGAGGAGACAGGGACGCGGGTTCTTCACTTCAGCGATTCCGGCCCTGACCTGAGCGATCTCCACCGCCACTTGTTGGAAGGGGCCGATGTGGCTATCTTCCACACTCCCACCTTTGGGTCGCACCACAGCCACATGAGCGTTGAGAGCGTCATCTCCCTGGTGCAGGAGTATTCCTTCCAACGGGCGGTTATCACCCACATCAACCACAACAATCTCCTGCACGAGGAGTTGGTGGAGCAGGTCGCTCCCCACGGAATCACGGTGGCCCACGATGGCCTGACGTTGGAGGTCTGACGATGCATATCAGATTTCTCGGTACCGGCGCGGCCGAGGGCATCCCGGCCATCAACTGCGATTGCCCGCACTGCAGGAGGGCGAGGGAGGAGGGCGGCAAGCTAGTGCGGGAGAGGTCGTCCATCCTCTTCTCCCTGCCCGGCTATGCGCTCCTGGTAGACACCCCGCCCGACATCCGGCAGCTCATCAACAAGAACGACATCACCCACCTGGACGGCGTCTTCATCACCCGCTCGAGCTACGAGCACATCGGCGGCATCAAGGAGTTCGAGTTCTGGCGGGGCGAGATAGACTTCCTGGCCGACGAGAGGCTCTTCGAAACCATCAAGCGCGAGCACTTGACCGACCGCTTGCAGGCCGTCATGTTCCACATCCTCTACTACGCCGGCGCTATCCTTCACTTCGGTGCCTTCTCCATCATCCCCTTCGCCGCTCGCTCCCTGACGCCCATCTATGGCCTGTCCATCAAGGAGGGCGACACCAGGGTGGTCTACACCTCCGACACCGTCAGCCGGTTGACCAACTACGCCCGCCGGCTGATGTCAGGCTGCGACCTCCTCATCGTCAACACGCCCACCTTCGAGCCGCCGAAGGAGGACCACATCACCGTGGTGGAGGCCATCCAGTTAAAGCAGGATGTGGGGGCCAAGAGGCTGATTTTGACCTACATCAACCACCACAACAAGCCCCACGACGAGCTGGAGGATTACGCCCGCCGGTTCGAGGGGGTGGAGGTGGCCTACGACGGCATGGGGGTGCAGGTCTGAGCCATGCGCATCAAGTTTCTGGGCACGGGCGCGGCCGAGGGGATACCCGCCATCAACTGCAATTGCCCCCACTGCAGGAGGGCCAGGGAGGAGGGTGGCAAACTAGTGCGGGAGAGGTCGTCCGTCCTCTTCTCCCCGCCCGGCTATGAGCTTCTGGTGGACACCCCGCCCGACGTCCTCGACCTGCTGGCCAAAAGCGAGGTGACCAGGATAGACGGCATCTTCCTCACCCACGAGCACTTCGACCACGCCGGCGGGCTGGAGGAGTTCCTCTACTGGAAGAAGGACGTGGACCTCCTCGCAGCCAAGGAGACCTATAGCGCACTGAGGAAGGGGGATTGGGGGGACAGGCTGGGCGAGATAGCCTTCCACATTCCCTACCGCCCCGGCATGATTATTCGTTTTAACGATTTCTTCATCGTCCCCTTCTTCGTCCTGCACGGCGTACCGACCTACGGCTTCATGCTCAGAGGGGGGGAGAAGAAAATCGTCTACACCTCCGATTCCGCCGCCCGCTTCAGCAGCTACGCCCGCTGCCTGATGGCCGGGGCCGATTTGCTCATCGTCAACACCCCCTACTTCGTCAACCCGCCTCACGAGGCCCACATCGGCGTCACCGATGCCATCGAGCTCGAGGGGCGGGTAGGGGCCAGGAGGCTCATCCTCACCCACTTCAACCACTACAACAAGCCCCACGACGAGCTGGAGGAGTACGTCCGCCAGTTCGAGGGGGTGGGGGTGGCCTACGACGGCATGGAGGTGGAGGTGTGAGGCCTGGGTGATGGTTGGTGGCGGTGGCCCTGGCGCTCGCGCTCTCCGCCTGCGCCCCGACCCCTCGGGTCATGGAGGGGACGCCGACCTGCTTCTTGATGCCGATCCCGACACCCCAAACTTTGACCAGGTGACGTTTAAGGTGGGAGATTGACTGGGCAATCTGTGCCAGCTTTCGGTTCAGCCCTTAGACACGCTCAGGATACCACTATTGGGTGCTGTCCGCCGTGGCAGCCGAAGTTAAGACAGATAAGCGGTGGCATCGAAACCTGACATGCCCCGCTCGCCGACGGAGAGGACGCTATGGGTATCAAAGGCATCGGCATCAGTGCTCACTGTTCGCGCATTGATGGCAACTTAGAGGTATTAGAAGAGGATCTGGCTCATTTCCAGCGTGTGGGCTTCGATTACGTGGAGATCCCAGTGCACGGGGTTGACGCCATTCTCAACGGAAGGCTCAACCCCAGGCAGGTGAAAAGGATCGAGGAGGTGCTGGCCAAGTTCGATCTCCAGTACACCGTGCATTGCTCAGACTGGCTGAACCTGATGGATGCCGAGGCACTTCCGCTGCACAAAAGCATATTCGAGGCCAGCATCGAGTTCACGAGCGAGATCGGCGCAGAGATCCTGGTCTACCACAGTGGCAGGGTAGAGCTTGGGAACGAATACCTGGGGCAGGCGGCCCTCACCAGAGAACTCCTCTCCCTTCCTGATCGGGCCTTTATCGAGGAGCAGGAGCGAGTGGAGAGGGAGACCCTGGCTGAGCTGGCGGAGTTCGCCAGGGAGAAGGGGGTGACTATCTGCGTGGAGAACGCCGACCCCAGGGTTGATGAGGAGGCTCTCTGGG
>Ga0209991_10000557_pt1 | contig 16445 bp, 12 predicted proteins | sample ChitaG_FD_183167 | JGI IMG/M metagenome (GOLD analysis project Ga0209991, IMG submission 183167) | Deep subsurface microbial communities from South Pacific Ocean to uncover new lineages of life (NeLLi) - Chile_00310 metaG (SPAdes)... | ecosystem: Environmental > Aquatic > Marine > Oceanic >...
CCATAATGGCCAATATATAAAATCAGCAAATGTATCAGGTTTCCCCCCATGTTCTTTTTTGAAATCGTCAAGGCGTTTCTTTTCAGATTTCTGCATATCTTTTATTATATTGTTAAAAATCATATCTTGCATGGAGAGCATTTTATTTAATATATCCAACTTGTTACCTCTGGCATGACCCAATACTGCTCCGGTTTCATATCCAATCTGAAGTAATGAGATACAGGTGGCTAATGACATATAATGTTTTTCGAAAAGCTTATTCCTGGTCAGAGACTCTACTATTACGTTTGCCAGGAAATCCTGCAAGTTTATACATACTTCCTTTTTTGACATCTACTTACTCCTTTTTATAATTTCCTTACAAAGGTCTAAATAATCTTTAGCTCCATAACTATTAGATTTATATTCAAAAAAAGAAAAAAGCCCTTCAGCAAAATGCCAAAGGGCTGGAAATTGTCAGCTCCCCAAACAGAACGATTTTCGAACTTTTTGCATGAGTGATGAAACTGAAAAAGTGTATCGAAAGTTAGAAAAAATAATCAATATTTGTTAAAAATAAAAAGACAGAATTACTTTAGTTTAATTAAAGAAAGTAAATAGCGTGCCTTTACACAGAAGGCGACAAAGTAAAATAAGTTGGCTTGTTATGAATAAATAATAAAGCAGGGAGGTGAATGTTAGTTAACCTCCCTGCTTTATTTTCTGAGCACTCTTCTTTTTTTCTTACGCGTTTTTTAGTTATGGCCCTTTGTATAGTAAGGCTATCACTGTGATCAGTATTCCTGTTGCTATTCCCTCAGCAGCAAAAATAGTAAGATTGAGACCATTAATTGCTCTGATTACATCACTAAGGTCGGTATTAACGAGGACAGATTGTTTAAATATAAATCTAGGTATAATTATAAAACCGGCTGCTACCAACCACGCGGCTATTATCAGTAAATAATTTTTCTTTATCATTATCATCCTCCCTTTTATTTTTGGGAAAAAGAAAGGATTAGACCTGCTTTCTATAATTACCAGTGCTGCTTTCATTTCTAACTTTACCTCCTTTTCAGATTCTGGTCGCGATACCTTAATTTTTATAAGCTTAATGTAAAATATCTTGACCAGTTTCCTGAAAAGGAAGCAGTTGCCTCCCCCTTCTCTTTGGTTATGGCTACCTCTAAACTCCTGTTTTGTTGCAGACGGCGTATCAATATAAACTATTCTCCAATCCAAATGTACACAAATACTCCCATCATTTGCTAAAATTTCTCGCAAAAAATTAGGCGCTTTCTCAGAAATTCTAAAAATTTAGCGCCAGCAATTTTATCCTGATATTACTTTTGTAAGTTTGATTTCAGTAAATAACAGTTAATTATTACATTTCGATTTATTTTTTGTTCCCCCCTTTCTAATGAAGATTTTTAAAGATCAGCCTATAATAATTAAAAAATACTTCTTAATTACTTATAATACAATAAAAATTTCAAAAATCCTGCTTTTTAGCAAAAAATTTTTGAAACTATAGATAATTTAAATTTAACATTATATTATACACCTAAAAAATATTGCTTGTCAAACCCCCCACATCCTGTGTAAATATTAGCATGCCCTTCTGCTTCTGTCAAATTTTTTAATACCTTTTCTTTTAACTACCCCACTAAAGTTTAAACTAACCACATCTTGCAAAATTTCTCAAATCCTTTATAATTCACTATTACCGAAATTTTGCTCATTAAAAAATAACGTCTTCAGAACTCCCTAGAACCGTTCTCTTGATCTACGTAAGCAAGAAACCAACAAGAAAATAAAAAGCCCTTCAACAAATGCCAAAGGGCTTGGAATGTCAGGCTCCCCCTATTGGACACGTTCAGAACTTTTAAGGAAAATATTATACTTGAAAATATCAGATTAATAAGTTAGTTTTTCACGATTAGAAGTAGCCTTTAAGAATAAAAATTTTAAAATATTTTCAAAAGAAAATACACTTCAGTAAAAGCCAAATGACGGGATATTTTCTGGCTCTGGTTAAGAAACTCATCAGATCCTATAGGATTTTTACTAAAAATTACCGAATTATTTACTTGGATTACTTTCCCTTATTTGTTTAATTTAAAATTAAAATATTAATTGTTCAAGAAACGGGGATGTGTTGTCCCTTGTATATTACTTTATTATTTATTTATTTCAAAGGTTTCCCGCATAATGGACAGGTCTTTCGAGGTGAACCAAACAATCCAAAACCACCAATACAAGATTGACATATAAAGTGGCCGTTCTCACATGTCTTTCCACCCCTTACATCTTTTTCCTTACCACAAGCATCACATTTTCTCTTTGGCATGATATTTTTACCTCCATTTTAAAAATTCTTTTAGCTTTATCCTTAACATACTCAGTATAATTTACATCTATTTAAGGTATTCTGTTCGTTTTTTAGGCAGTTCTAATACATTTGCAACTTCTTTATAAAGAAAGGGTCTTACGGGTTCAGGCTTGCAATATAATTTTTCCTCTTACCTTTCACTTTTTAAATATAATGGGACAACACATCTCGTTTTTCTATGGTTAGCTTTCCGTTTTACGAGACTTTTTTAGGACGTTTATCTATAATAATAACTAAATCCTCAACCATTCGATTAGGAATTCCTCATATGATATGGGTATCCCGATAAAAATTACCGAATTATTGACTTGAGTTACCTTCCTTATTTATTTAAAAGTAAAATATTAATTATCTAAGAAAATGGAGATGTGTCCTTTTTATTTTAATTTTCCTTTCTTTTTTCTTTTTTAAAATCTTCGATCATATTTTAAAGATCACGCCCTAACATTTTTCTAATTGCCTTTAGTCCATAGGAAACAGCAAACACAGTAATTTTGTATCCCTAAAGTGTACTACTTCACACCCAGTGACCTCCTTGAGAAGGGTCTGCACATCCACAAGGTCCATCAGGATGAAGACAATTATAAGCATTGCAAAGCCATCCCTTCCGTTTTCTTCTTTCCTCCTCTTCCTTTTTTCTTTTTTCCTCTTCCTGCCGTCTCCTCTCCTCTTCCTGTCGCTTCCTCTTCTCTTCTTCTTGCCGTTCTATCTCTTTGTCAACTATTTTCTCAATTGATTTAATGCTTTCTTTTTGCTTTTCTGAAAATAGTGGTATATAAGTTTTCTTTTTCTTTCTTTTTTCTACTTTCTCAATATATGTTTTCATCATAAGTAATTCGTTCTTTTTATCTTCTTGAACAATCTCTATCTTCTCACTAATCATAAGATATTTTTGTGCCATAAAATATCTTCTTGCTTCCTGGTTTGAATAAAATTTTTCATCTTCCCTGGGAGTGACGTTTTTTATCTTCTTAACCATTTTTTGAGCTTCTACTGTCAAAGGAATATTACAGTGCTTACAAAAGTCAAAATAACTTAATTGACCGCATTGAGGACAAATTATCCCGGTAACAGGATTACCACATTCTCCACAATAAACTGCCCCTTCTTCAATATCTGCATAGCAAAATTTACATTTCCCTTTTAATAACCATTCTCCACAAACTTCACAAATATCTGCATTTGGTGAAATTATTTTCGCACCACACTTTGGACACTTTTTTACTCCTTCAAAATTATAGCCACATTCAGCACAAAATTTTGCTTCTAATTCATTTATCGCGTGGCAATTAGGACATTCTTTACCTTCTTTTTCTTCTTCAGGAAGATAAACCTTCTTTTCTTTTTTCTTTTTTTCTTCTTTCTTAAAATCTTCGCTCATATTTTAAGAACCACCCCTAAACATTTTTCTTATTACTTCTACTCCAAGGGAAACACCAAGTACAGTGGATTTGTATCCTCGGAGAAGTATAAGACCAGCAAATATTACAAGATTCCATAAAACATTGGAAACTAAAGTCGCGATAATCCTCTCGGCAATGTGCGTTTTAAATATAATGTCAATGAAGATGAAAATGACAATGACACAACAAACAACAAATAGGCATAAATATGCTAATCTAATAAGAGGGTTATTAACATTTTTGATCATATTAATTATATAGGAACCAAGCACCCATCCAACATACGCAGAAATAATACTACCTATCATTCTACCTATTATTTTCATTTTCTACTCCTGATAAATACACTAAAATAATTGAAATATTATCTTTTTCACCTTTATTTTTTACTTTTTTTAAAAGTTCATCAACAATATTTTTCTTGTTTCCCAGGGTCTCCTCTATCTCCTCATCATTTAGCTCATCAGATAATCCATCACTACACAAAAGAAAAAGGTCGTCATTAAATATCTTGCTTCCGGCAGAAGCAAAATCAACAAAGATTTTTTCACCACCACCAAAAGAGTTTGTAATAATATTAGATGCGATATCTTTATTACCCGTTATTTCTCTTAAAGAGTGGTCTTTTGATATTTGCATAAGATAGCCGTTTCGTGATCTATAGAGACGGCTATCACCAACATTCAGGTAATAGATTTTGTTATTATAGAACAAAGTTCCTATCAATGTGGAACCCATTCCTTTTTTATTAATATCTTTATTTCCTTCCTTTAAAATGTCCGAGTGAATTTCTTTAACCCATTCTGATATTTTCAAAGACAAATCTTTCTCTGTTAAATTCATCTCTAAACTATTTATTTTCTCGTTTATCTTTCGTAAAACCATTTCACTGGCAACTTCACCGGCATTGTGTCCTCCCATGCCATCTGCAACTGCAACAAAAAATATTTTATTCTCATCATTTAGATCTATTAATATTTCTTTGCGGCCATCCCTAAAAACATCATTACCTATTAATATCATGTCTTCGTTACGCTCTCGAACACAACCTTTATCACTTACTGCAATAATTTTTAATTGCATTTTTATACCCTCATTGTTCCGGTTTTTCCGATTAGTTTTTTGGTTAAAATTTGTACATAGAATTCTATATTGGCTATAATCAAATATGATTTATCTGAGAGAATTTGTGGTTTATTCGGCACTAAAAGCATATTGTTATACTTGGTACCATTTGTTGAACCTAAATCTGTAACAAGCCAGCCCTTTTTTAAATCATAATTTATCTGTAGATGTCGTCCGGAAACCGTTTGGTATTTGCTAAAAATATCTACAAAATCACCGGTTTCTCTACCAATTGAAACATCCTTTTCTATTTTTATATTTAATCCAAGATTTTTATTTATCAAGTGCAGTTCACCTTTATCTAAAACCGGTGTTTGACCTAAATTTTGTGCAGGGACAGAAGAAACAGCAACCGAAACTCCAACGTCAGTAGCAATTCCTGCCATTTTGTTTTTCATTGTAATTAATCTTGTTCCGTCTTTTGTACAAATTTTACCTTTGCCGGGTTTATTACATTTTGGACAAATTAATATTTCTTTGCCACACTGGTCACAATATAATGAATCATCATCTATACTGCTTTTACAAAATGGGCATTGCATATTATTCCGCTCCTATCTAAATTTGGTCTATTAGATCTTGCAGTTTATCAATAAGTTGAGAAGATGGATCAATTTCCTTCATCGAGCTAATACATTCCATAGCCCGGGCTTTATTATTTTGTTTTAGGTATAAAATTCCTTCCTGGTAGTAATCATTAATTGCCTCCTGATATTTACCTATCTTACGATAAGTATTCCCACGGTTGTAATAAGCATAAGTACCTTGGGGGTCAAGTTCTATTGCTTTGGTGTAAGCCTCAATTGACTTCTGATGTTCGCCTGATTTGGAATAAACAGACCCGGGGACTGTTTCCTCTTCTTTTGCTCCTTTTTCTTTAAGGAAATTTACTATTTCCTCATTTCCTCTTTTTATTGCATACATCAATGCGGTCATTCCAGAACCATCTTTTGCATTGACATCCGCTCCTTTTTCTAATGCTGTCTTTAAAACAAGCATATTCCCATCTTTTGCTGCGTCAATTAAAACTTGATTTAAATCCATGGTTACTCCTCCTTTATTTATTCGCTACCATTAATAATTTTAAAATCATCTACTGTGATTGTACCCAGAATATCAGGTTCTACATTACCCTTATTAAGAAGTTCAGCAATCCTGCCTGCCTGATTCTGTAATACCATCTCAAATATATTTCTGACTGTCCTCCCATTGGCAAAATTTTTGTCCCGATTATTGTAAATATCATAAAACATTTCTTTCAATATTTCCTCAACTCCTTTACCGAGAGTCATGCATTTTGAGTTTACCATTGACTTGAATATATCTTTCATCTCCTCCGGAGTATAATCTTCAAAATCAATATACTTTGTAAATCTTGAAGCAAGCCCGGGATTAGAATTTATGAAGCCTTCCATCTCTTTACTATACCCGGCTACGATTACGATAAACTTACCCCGGTCGTCTTCCATTCTTTTAAGAAGAGTATTAATCGCTTCTTTCCCAAAATCATTACCACCACCTTTTGGCGCAAGTGCATAAGCCTCATCAATAAAAAGCACACCTCCCATCGCATTATCAATAACCCTATTTGTCTTTGGAGCGGTCTGCCCAACATATTCAGCAACAAGTCCGGCCCTATCCACTTCAACAAGTTGCCCTTTTGATAATAATCCCATTGCTTTGAAAACATCAGCCAAAATTCTGGCAACGGTGGTCTTTCCAGTTCCTGGATTACCTTTAAAAACAAAGTGCAAATTTAATACTGTTTCTTTGCCGCCCTTTTCTGCTCTTGCTTTTTCAACTTTAAGATAATTTATAAGTTTTTGCACTTCTTTCTTAACTGCACTCAATCCTATAAAATTATTTAGTTTCTTCAATACCTCGTCAACTGTAATGGATTTCTCCTTTTTGTAAATTTCCGGTATGTCTTCTTCCGTAATTAATGAAAGTTCTTCCTTATCAACTGCTTCAACTGCACTTTTGGCAATCAACCTCTTTGCCTGTAATCCTATACATTTCTCAAATAAATTTCTTACCTCTCTACCGTTGGCAAAATTCTTATCCCTATTTGCATACAGAGTAGTAAAAATTTCTTTCAATTTTGCCTCAGCACTATTTTCAACTTTATATTTCTTGGATTCGACAAATATCTTAAATATTCCAAGCATCTCATCCGGAGTATAATCCTCAAGATGAAAATATCTATTAAACCTTGATTTTAAGCCCGGATTAGCATTTATAAAATTCTCCATCTCCTTTGGATAGCCAGCAGCAATTACTATAAACTTTCCCCTATCATCTTCCATCCGTTTAATAAGTGTACTAATTGCTTCTTGGCCGAAAGAATCATTAACACCTTCAGGGGCAAGGGTATATGCCTCATCAATAAATAGAATACCATTCATTGCCAGATCAATTTTCGTATTTGTCTTCTTTGGTGTAGAACCAACATATTGACCTACAAGGTCTTTTCTATCCACCTCCACTACATGACCTTTTGCCAATAGACCAAGCGACCTAAATACTTTGCCGAGTATCCTCGCTACAGTTGTCTTGCCTGTTCCCGGATTACCTGTTATCACCATATGGACTGCTGGCTTATATATTTCACCTGTCTCTTTTGCCCTTTTCTTTTGTATTTCAATCATTTCCATTAAGTTCTTAATCTCTGCTTTTATCTCCGTCATTCCAATAAGATTGTCCAGTTCTCCCATTACCTCTTCTATACTTAATTTTTTCGGTAACTCATAAATTATATCTTCCGGCAAGATTGTCGTTAAAGCCTCATTATCTACATCTTCACTTTCTACTAATAATTTATTGATCCTCGTACTTAATTGGCTTACTATATTTTCAAAAAGTTTCCGTACCTCTCTACCATTACCAAAGTTTTTTACCCTGTTATCATACATATGCTGAAATATTTCTTTCATCTTTACCTCTGCTTCTTCACTCATCTTATATTTTTTCTTATCTACCATTATTTTAAATATTGCCAATAACTCATCTGCATTATAATCATTAAAATGAATATACTTATCAAATCTACTCTTTAGTCCCGGATTAATATTCAGGAATCTTTCTATCTCGTCTTTGTACCCTGCTGCAATCACTACAAATTTACCTCTATCATCCTCCATCCGCTTCATTATTGTCTCAATTGCTTCCTTCCCGAATTGGTCTGAACTCCCTTCTGTATCAGGTGCCAATGTATATGCCTCATCAATAAATAAAATACCGCCCATTGCCTCATCTATTTTTTTATTTGTCTTTGGAGCAGTTGAACCCACATATTCACCAACTAAATCCTTCCTGCTTGTTTCAATCACATGACCCCGGTCTAAAAAACCTACCGACTGAAATATCTCACCGAGTTTTCTCGCTACAGTTGTCTTACCTGTTCCCGGGTTACCTGTTATAACAGTATGCAAGGAAATTTTCTCTGCCTTGCCAAGTCCCCTTTTCATCCTTTCCTTTTGCCACTTTATTTGATTTATCATTTCCTTAACTGTCGCCTTAATATTATCCATACCGACAAATGAATCAAGTTCCTTTATTATTTCGTCTGCTGTCTTTTCTTCCGGTATCTCCCTTTTAATATCCTCCGGTATAATAATATTATCATCCTCCGCGCCTGCACTAATTCTCAAAAGATAATTCCTCAATGTATCATCAAATATTTCCTTTACCACATAAGAATTAGTAAATGCGTCGTCTTTTGTCTTTACCAAATAATTGAATATCTTCTTTAATTTTTCATCTGCTTCTTCCCTCAGAGAATAATTGCTTTTTTTAAACTGCTTTATCGCCATTGCATGTAATTCATCTGCATTAAAATCTGTAAGTTCAAAGATATATTTGAATTTCACTCTGGTTGACGGATTCTCCTCAATATATTCTTTAAACCCATGGTAATGGCCTGATAAAACAACTATGGGGTCATAGTCCGATCTGTCCATCTCTAAAAAAAGCCGGTCCATTGGATTTACTTCATTAGAATAACCGCTCGGAAGTAATTTTTGTACATTATCAATAACTAATATCTTGCCCTTTGCGCTGTTAAAATTTGTCTTTATGTCTTTGACAAAACTCAAAAAATCTGAAGCATCCACTATTGCAGGTTCATCACTTTTTATTATTCCATACTCGCAAAAAATACTGCTCAATATATATCCTATCTTACTCTTGCCCGTACCTGTATTACCCATCAGTATTATATTATTATTTATAGTTGGAATATGCTGCCCTGCTTTTCGCTTCTTATCCAGTATACTGGCTATCTTTAGAATCTTTCCTATCTCCTGCTTGATTTCCTCTCTGCCTATTAAGTCATCAATCTTAAAACTGGACAAGAGAATTTTTGCACCGCAGTATTTACAGTATTTTGCGATATCTCTGTTATCCGAATTGCACTTTTCACATTTTAAAGACATTCTTCACTCCTTAAAAACACAATTAATTTTTTGGTATTTCTATTCCCGGTATATACCCAAATTCTCCATCACCACTGCCTTTTCTTCCCCATTTTGTGATGAATTTACCTTCTGAAGTGAACTTCTGGATGCGATGATAACCTACAACATATACATTATCCTGTGAATCTATTGCTATTGCTGCTGGACCTTTAAATTCTCCATCACCACTGCCTTTTCTTCCCCATTTTGTGATGAATTTACCTTCTGAAGTGAACTTCTGGATGCGATGATAATCCAGATCTGTAACATATACATTACCCTGTGAATCTATGGCCATATTATATGGACCTTTAAATTCTCCATTACCATTGCCTTCTCTGCCCCATTTCGTAATAAATTCGCCTTCTGAGGTGAACTTCTGGATGCGATCATTAGCAGGATCTACAACATATAAATTATCCTGGGAATCTATGGCTATTTCCGCTATATTCATAAATTCTCCATCAGCACTGCCTTGTCTACCCCATTTCTTGATGAATTCGCCTTCTGAGGAGAACTTCTGGATGCGATCATAACATGCAATATATAGATTACCCTGTGAATCTATTGCTATTCCTGCTATATCCCCAAATTCTTCATCACCACTGCCTTCTCTGCCCCATTTCTTGATGAAATCGCCTTCTGAGGAGAACTTTTGGATGCAAAAATTTCCATTATCTGCAACATATATATTATCCTGGGAATCTATGGCTATATCAATTGGAAAGTCGAATTCTCCATCGTCACTGCCTTGTCTGCCCCATTTCTTGATGAATTCGCCTTCTGAGGAGAACTTTTGCATGCGATGATTATCAATATCTACAACATATACATTACCCTGTGAATCTATGGCTATTTCCGCTATATCGCTAAATTCTCCATCGGCACTGCCTTGTCTGCCCCATTTCTTGATGAATTCGCCTTCTGAGGAGAACTTTTGGATGCGACGATTATCAGGATCTGCAACATATAGTGCTTTTTGAACTTCTCTTACCTCAACTGCTTTAACCTCTATTGTTTCTTCTTTATTCTTCATCTCTTCTTCTGATTTTCTGATACTTTCCATTTGCACCTGCGAGAAAAATGATTTCTTTTTTTCTTTCACTTCTTCTTTTTTTTCTTCTCCTTTTTCCTCTTTCTTCTCTTGAACTATCTGTGGTATCTGTTCTTTCGGTTTTTCTGATCCTTCCTTAAAAAACTTATATCCGCATTCCTGACAGAACTTTGCATTTAATTCATTAATTGTTTTACACGCAGGGCATTCTTTGACAGCTTTCTCTTCAGGAAACACCTTTTTTCTTTGTTTTTTCGCTTCCTCTTTCTTTTTCTCTTTGTAATTCATAAGTGCTCCCTCCCCCTAATTTAAATTCTTTTAATTTCTTGCCTTCTTAACTCCGCATTTCACATTCTTGACAAAAAATTGCGTCCGACTCATTAATCGTTCCTCATTTAGTATACATTTTGCCAACCTTCTTTTCCTTAAACTCTTTATCAATCCATTCATCCTATCCTTCTGGATATCTCATCAATCTGTTCTTTTGTCTTTTTGGATATCTCTTTTCTTATTTCATTATCAAGATTACCAATTTTATCCTGAATATCTTCTTCTATATTTTCTATTCTTTTTTCCATCTCATTTTCTTCACCCGATGTAATAGTAACCTTATTTGCTGCATTACTTCTACCAGTTCCTTGTACAATTAAAGAAAAAACAAAGCCAACAATATAACCAAGAATAAGAAAACCAACAAAGCCACCTAAACGGTCCCCTGCTGATATTATCGCCCCAAGAACTCCTCCTATTATCGCCACTAAACATCCTGCGTTCCCTTTATTCTCAGCATTATATTTTTTCCACGCTTCTGTTTTACGGGCTTCCACTTGTTGATAAATATCGCTTTTTACTTTTGCTATTCTGCTTTCTTTTTCATCCTCAATCTCTTCTAACCTTGAATTTTTTAAAAAATCAAAAAGCTTTTCTTCTTTTTCAAATCTCTTAATCATTTTATGAGACGGTTCAATAATCCTCAAATATTCTATTATTTTCTTTCTCTTTCCGTAATCAGATGTTTTAGTTCTGCTTTCACATTCTTTTACTATGAAATCTTTCTGTTTTTGAATTACATTTTCCGAGATAAGCCCATTGCTATAGGCTTTATCTACAAGTGGTTTTATATTATCCCAGTAGTCATCTACATCTAAACTTATATCTATTAGGTAGGCACACAATTTTGTGCAGACCTTTTTATTTATTTTATCTATATTTTCCCGGAAATAAGAGATAACAATATCTAAATAAGAACTACCTTGATAATTCTTTAACCAGAAGTCTGCTTCCGCGACAAAGGCCGAATTGGATGTAGTCATTTCGCTTATCAAGTCTTTATCTCTTATATGTTTTGCAAAAAAGGTTTTGAATTCATCGAAGTCATATACCTTTTCCTCAAGGGCAGTAAAAAGACTCTTCTCATCAAGGGCATAGGCCAATGTTATGACATTGTGCCTTCCTGAATTTCGCCATTTATTAATATTGTTTTTTAAATGAGGAAATTGCTCAAGCCAGATGGATAACTTACTATCAGGGTTGAGGAGTAAATTAACAAGTTTCTTTTTAATATTATCATCAGCTAATATTAAGTCTTCAGGTTTATAGAAAACTAAATTATCTATCTTGAATTTATCTTTTCCCTGTAATTCTAAAACCATTGTATTAAATGCCCGCTCAGGATTAGCGGAGAATGCTTGGGCATATTTTCTAAATGTATCTGCCACACTCTTTGAGCCTCGCGCCTCAAGGAATAGAAATAGATCAGCATTTTTCTTTTGGGTAAGGAGAGATTTATAGTATGATGATTCTCGTTCAAGGGCATCCCCTATCTCCTCAGCAGTCCTGCACTCAGCTCCGGCAAATGTCTTATAATTCTTCATCGGGTCTAATATATATACTGCTTTAACCAGACCTGCATCCTGGTCCTGCGGATAATCATCTTCTACGATTCCTCTTATCTCCACATAAAGTGATTGGTCAACATTCTCTACCCATCTTTGAATAGTTCCCTTATACAGGTGTTTTTTACCCTGTTCAGGGTATCTCTCTAATAATTTTGCTAATTCTGCCGGGGCATTGATAATAATATCTTCACCACCGATAGCACCAAAATGAAAATCAGGGTATTTTGTCTCAACTATTTTGTGATAAACAGGTACATGCTCACCTTTTAGCCACTTCTGGACTTCTTCATATCCCCATCTTTTTGACGGTTCTACGGTAATTAAACCTTTTATTAAATTCTTCAATTCCTCTGGTATTTCCTCAGGGATATAGACCTTACCTTCCAGCTTTATTCTCATTATCGCATGTGGACTTAATTCTTCAAAGGGATCTTTTGCCTGCCAGACAAATATTAAGCTTATTCCCAATGCATAATAATCCACTCCTTTGGAAATAATAGTCTTTCCACCAATGCCCTGGTAAAGTTCAGGGGCAGCATAAATTTCTGTTCTTGCCTGACCGGTCATATGTTTGGATAATCCTTCATCAAGCATTGATGAAATACCAAAGTCGCCAATCAAAACATCAGTTCCATCTGGATTCTTGAAAAATATATTCTCGGGCTTCACATCCCTATGAATTATACCTTTAGAATGGCACCAGTGGAGAGCATTAACAGTTTCTTTTACTATCTGCCTTATTCTCTTAATATTTTTAAGAGGGATGTATTTATATTTTCCATCCTCCTGTATATCTGCCAGGCTTCCACCTTCAGCGTATTCCAGTATCTCAAAAAATCTATCATTGTAATAACCATAATCAAGAAGGTCAACTGTATCATCGTGGTGCAATCCTTTTAATTGCTTCAGGAGACTATCTTTCGGCTTAAAGTTGGGGTAATAATATTTAAAAACATGTTTCTGATTTTCTTTTTCTGTCAAATAAATCTCTGCTTCTCCGGTAGACTTGGCAATAACTTTTAATATCTTGTAGTTCTCATCATTGAGAACTATCTTACTGCCAGGAGGGGACATACCTGATGAAATAATCTGTGAGAGTGGTGTCCCCGGTGCAATACCAGAAGGAATTACTGGTTGAGTATCCTTTTGTGTCCCTGCGCCTGAAGGCGTAATTCCTGAGGGAGTTATTGAACCATCATTTCGTATAGTTCCTTTTGTTTTATCATTCATAAAAAATACCTCCTTCCAATTAGGTAGCGTAATAAGTTTTATATTTTGACATACCTTAAGTTATAGTGCTGCTTCTTACTCCCAAAAAATATAAGTAATAAATAGCACTATTTCTATGCCTTATATCCATCATAAGTGGAATCTTTGAAGATTTACTATGCGAATATTTCTTTGCTCTACAACGAGTTATTATCTCCCTCTGGTTATTTTTTTATAGACAAGTATTTTAATTTTTATTAAGTTCAAAATTTATCAATCCATCTTTTACCTAATTTTTAGAAATCGTCAATTTTTCTTCTAATATTTACTCGCTCTAGTACAAATATTAATAAAATTTATTAACATATAACCATAAAAATATTTCTTAAGTTTTAAATATGCTTGACAATTTACTTCATATCTTTATTCATTATTTATTTTAATGGTTTCTTGTCAAGTGGGCATGTTTTTAAAACGCTTCCAAATCCCATAAAACCTACGCCTGCATAAATACAATCTTTACAAATAAAGTGACCATTTTCACAGGTCTTGCCACCTCTTACTTCTTTTTCTTTCCCACAATTAGAACATATTCTTTTTGGCATTTCAATATCCTCCATTTATTCTTTTATTTTTTATCATAGCACACAAAAAAAGGTTTAATGCAAATTAATTCTTAAATATTTTTTCAAAAAATGAACAATCAATTTTTTAACCATATAATAGTAATAAAATTTAAATACTTGTCTTTATATCATAGATTGATTCTTCATATTAATTCAATTGCAAAAATATGGTGGTAATTGAATCATTGAGTAAATACAACGTCCCCCTCTTGCTTTTCAGCAATACTATTTATTTACAGATTAAAATTAAAACTATCTTTGTTCAAAAAGTAAGTACAATACATCCTTGTCCCTTGCATGTTGGACACTTCATAGATCCTTTACAATTGAAAGTTTTACAAGTTGTGCTGGTTTTAAATCAGCTACAATTTATTCACTTAAAATAGGATGTATTTTTTTAAATTTAATATAAATTACATAAAAAGCTAGTAGTCTGGAAAACCCAAGATTGCATGTGATTGCTTCGTTTGCTTTCAATAGGTTAGCAATAACAATAACTTAGGCTTATAACCTTGCACCTTACCCTTTCGGGTAGTTTAACATTATCAGTTTTCAATTAACCGGATTTATTATTTTTAAATAAAAAAGGACAGAGTAAAAATAGTTATATTGCTATTTTTACTCTGTCCTTTTACCTGAAAGATTCTTCCTATAAAAATTAGGAAATGGTTTTTTATAAGTAAACTCTGTATGGATTTTCCTAAAGATTAGGAGTTGCCCCGTCGGTGCTTTTTAGTATAAAGCTCTCCAGAGTTCTGTCCGGTAACGGTTCTTTTGCCTGAAAGTTTCAATACTTTTGGTATCTTGCCTCTTCGGCTCCTTTTCTTTTATGATGGAAAGAAAAAGTATCTCCCGTTACTTTCATACAGGTTACAATATTAAATTTACTCAAAATTATAGAAATACAAAATATTTATTTAAGTGAAATATTCACGTATTATATTATATATATGTCATAAGTTTCAAAAATCCTTCTTTTTGTGGAAAATAATTCAAAAAAATCAAATAAATAAAGCCCTTCAGCATTTAAGCCAAAGGGCTTGAAATTGTCAAGCTCCCCCTATTGGACACGTTCAGAACTTTTTGTTGGGGTGAGATTATAGAAGAATTACGAAACACCTATAAACTAAAAGAGTTAATTAATCTTCCTGTTAACGTTCTAAATAATATCTAGTTAAATATAAACCCTTGCTTATTAATAAGTTATACCCCTGTCCTTATTCTAACTTAAAATAGTGCTTTTGTTAAAGGGGAGCAGTATATTAACCTTATTATTGACTTACTGTATATCTCAAAATTTGTAAATATTATGTCAGCATTTATATTCCATCTTTATAAATTCATCACTGCCTATTAGAGTATCCTTTTGGTAAACATCAGTTATTTCAAAACCAGCTCTTTCGTAACATTTGATTGCTCGTTTATTGAAAGAACGAACTTCTAAAGCAATGTTTTTACTGCCATACTTACTTTTGCACTCGTTTTTTAAAAGTTCCATAAGAATATTGCCTAAGCCTTGCCCGCATAATGAAGGCTTTAATCCCAATCCAACCAAAACAAAATCCTTATTTTCTATAAATCTTATATATCCACATAAATTATTATTCTCATCAATAACGGCAGTAAACTCATTCTTTCTTTTTCCCTCTATTGTTATCCCCCATCTTTGTTTGTTTAGAGTATCCCAATCCGGATAATTATAAATAGAATAAATTTCTTCGTATTTCCAACAACTTATTTGTTTTGCATGATCTTCAGTTAAAATTTCTAATTTTAAATTCATTATCTATCACTTGCTTTCTTTATAATATAATTTAATTATACACATTATTGTTACTTTAAGCACATATTAACATCCATAAAATATCTTTATCAAATTTCTTTAATATATTATATGATGAAATTAGATGTAAAAAATTTGAAGGATTCCTTAAATGCTTTGGCAAATATGCAAGCAAAGAAGAGAATACAGAAGATAAAGAGAGGATAAAAGAGAAAAGAAGGCTAAAAGCGGGAAATATCAGGAACCACGAAAAATAAAAGCTAATTTAAGGGTGTTTTTAGCGCTTATTTTAAGGTGGCTGGTATGATTCATCATATTTTTTAAATACGCCTCGTATACGCCAAATTTGAATGTCTAAGAAAAAACGCAAAAAACCTTATATATCAACGGTCTTATTGATTTTTAGCAAAATCAACCCTTAATTCATTGATTGTCTGCTTGATTTCTTTGATTTCAGCAGTAACATTATGGGAAAATTCCTTTTGATTTTTGATTATTTCAGCAATAAAAAAATCTAAT
>Ga0209991_10000558_pt1 | contig 16432 bp, 11 predicted proteins | sample ChitaG_FD_183167 | JGI IMG/M metagenome (GOLD analysis project Ga0209991, IMG submission 183167) | Deep subsurface microbial communities from South Pacific Ocean to uncover new lineages of life (NeLLi) - Chile_00310 metaG (SPAdes)... | ecosystem: Environmental > Aquatic > Marine > Oceanic >...
AATAAGTATCTCCTTTGAATAGTATCAATTAGTTTATTTCTAATTCCTCTTCTTTAATATTCAACATTAAACCTCTGCCGGGGATTGCTTTAAAAATATTTTCAATCTTCTTTGTATTATCTTCTTTCTTATCCATTATTTTTGAAATATCTTTTCTAATTTTACAAATATGATAATTTATCCGGGTATAAATTGCATCCTTTTCACCCTTCCACAAGTTCTTTAAAATTTCCTCATAACTAACTACCTTTTCTCTATGTTGAGCCAATAGATATAATAAAGAAAATTCTGTAGCTGTAATTTCTATCTTTTTTCCCATAAAGATAATTCTGTCCGGGCGCCGCTGTGAGATTTCTAACACAGGTTCCAATAATGTGACAGGAGAAGCAGTTGCTGATTGCTGTTCTCTAATACTAATACCACCTTCTTCTGACACTTTCTTAAAAGCTTTCAATTTTTCATCTTGCACTATCCATTTTTCTTTTAGCATTTTATGACAACTATTTTTTTCTTTCATTTTTTTCTGAATTCTTTGAACTAATCTTTTCGGAAGCAATTTACCCAACTCGACCTCACTCGCATCCCTCAAAGAATTTTCATCTCTATAACCTGCTTCGACCAACCTTCTAATATGGTATCGGCTTAAACCGGGTATATATAGCAGGGCTAAATTTATTCCTTCTTCCTGTACTCCTTCTACTAATCTGTTGGACAACATCCTTATTTTATTCAAATCTTTATTTATTTTTTCCTCCCAGCCTACGCTTTCTGCTATCGCTGACAGACTATTGGCTAACCAGGAAAAACCTTCCCCCAATCTATAGATACAACCCCGGTAAAGACCATATTCCTCCTCAATTGTCTTAACACTCTTTTTTCCCTCCACCCAATCATATAATAAATGAGTCTTCTTGAAGGTGATAAAATCTTCTAAAGAGGTGATTTCTTCTTTCTCTTTTTTCATTAGAATTTTATCCCGAAAAAGTTTCTTATCTTCATCATCCTGTTCAAAAATCAGACGCGAGAGTTTATTCCAGTAATTTCCCCTACAACCACATCGATAAATTCCTTTTTTATAATCATCTCTAATGGCTTGAGAAAAGGGTATAGGCAATGCTTTACCGTCCGGGCTTAAAGCCAGTAGAAAAAGAATCTCTAGAATACTAATATCTCCCTTTTTACAATATCTCAACCAGGATTTAAAAAAGAGAAAAGTTTCTACTTTAATTCTCTTGGCAGCTATTAAAATACCGCTGTCGGTGGGAGATAGAACACCATTTTTATTTATCCTAATCAATCGGTTTCCTTTTAAAATATTCAAGACTTTTTCTATTCTTTTATGGATATTTGCCTTATTAAAAGCAAACTGCCAGTAACCGGAAAGGAAATTATTATCTTCGAATTTACTCTGACTTTTTAGGGAAACAAATTCCTCTTTTTTTAAATGACTTTTTAACTCTTCATGCTTAAGTTTTACATTTACCACTAATCTCAAAAGATAAGTAAGCAAATCATTGTCTATATTTATTAACTGCTTATTTGCTTTATGATTGTAATTATTAACTTTTAAAAAATTAAAATAAAGTTTCTTATAAGCGGTCTGGAAGAATAGGGAATGAGCCAAAAAGATGACTCTTCCGAACTCTAATATCCCGGCTCTTCCACCCATATTTTCTATAGCGGCAAAGGTTAGGCTGGTTTGATAATTAGGAGGGTAATCTCCTTCATCAATATATATTTTATCCAGGGCAATAATCACATTCTTAAAATGAAGATTGATACCCATGGCCATGATGCTAGTAGCAAAGATAACCTTTATTTCTCCCTCTTTTAGATAAGTTTCAATCAGATTTCTTTCTTCCCATGAGAGGTTCTGATTATAATGAGCAATCCCTTTTTCCAATGTCTCTCTCAATTCATCACGGGATAAAGTCTCTTCCATTTCCTTCAGTTCTTTTAATGCGCAAGATGCAGCAGGGCTTTCTAATTGAGATGCCAGCCACCTAGCCCATTTTTGTGTCTCATCACAGGTTGCAAAAAATATCAAAGTCGATTCTCCCTGTTTTAGCAAATACCTCACTGTCTCTAACAAATAATCCTTAAAACAATTATCATGTACTGCTTCCGGTTCAAAAAATACTTCTTTTTTGTAATTTTTCTTCTTTTTGGAAGTAATATAGTTAAAGATACCATCTCTTACTATGCCTTTTCGCAGTTCCACCGGACGTTGATAGGAAATAAGGGTTCTGGCAGGAAACCATCTTAAAAGAGCATCTTGTTCTTCAACAAAAGCTGAAAGGGCAATGATTTTAATATTTTTATTCTTTTTATCGGTATGGTTTACAATACTTTCCAGCAGAGGACCCCATTTTGAGTCATTAATCAACTGCATTTCATCGATGATGACTAAAGAAACAATGTCTAAAAAACGAGGACATCTCAAACAAAAGTAATTAAATTTTTCATAGGCCATCACCGCAACATCATAATCTCCGGAGATGATATTATGGTCATCTTCACTACGGTCACGGGTAGAGATGACTATTTCCATTCCACAATCTCTGTAGAGGTTTTTAAAATGTCTATATTTTTCATCAACCAGTGCTCTTAAAGGAACTAAATAGATGGTTTTTTGAAGGTGAATGACCTGTGTTATTGCGGCCATTTCTCCGATGAAGGTTTTTCCTGAGGAGGTTGGAGCGATAACCAAAAGATTTCGATTTTTGTCATCACTTCCTTCCCCATAATCCAGCACCCCATAATTTCTTACCGCATCTTCCTGCAGCTGCAGTAAATAAGGAGAGTAATGTTTTTCCCAGATGTTTACAATGTGAGAGGGGATACCATAATTCTTCAATTTTTCAATTTTCATTAATTCAGACATGAATACATTCCTTTCTTTATATCTTTTTTTAATTAGAACTAAAAACGAATATTAGAATAACCTCTATTGCAAATCTAAGATGAAATGTAAAAATAGTACGATAGAATCACCTCCTTGCATGAGATAGTGATGAGTTAAATGAGTGGGTAATTGGGTAAATGTAACAAGCTGTAAGCAAAACACACTTTTTGATTATACACATAATATGTTTACATTTCAATAAAATATAACTTTTCAAAATATGTTTATCAAAAAAGAAGGATTTTTAAAAGTTATGTAGTATACTTTATATAATACGTAAAATATTTCACTTAAATAAATTTTTTATATTTCTATAATTTTGAATAAATTTAATATTGTAACCTGTATGAAGGTAACGGGAGAGACTTTTTCTTTCCATCATAAAAGAAAAGGAGCCGAAGAGGCAAGATACCAAAAGTATCCAAACTTTCAGGCAAAAGAACCGTTACCGGACAGAACTCTGGAGAGCTTTATACAAAAAAGCACCGACGGGGCAATTCCTAAAATTTAGGAAAACCCTTACAGAGTTTACTAAAAGAGCTATTTCCTAATTACATAGGAAGAATCTCTCAGGTAAAAGGACAGAGTAAGAGAGCAATATCATTATTTTCTTATTCTGTCTTTTTTATTTGTAATTATTGAAAATCGCTTTATAAATATAAACCTATATTGAAAAAAACAATGCAACAATAAAAGAAATAGCTTTTTTGTGAACTTGCGAAGCCACACCCCGAAGTATTTAGCAGCCACCAACGTATAACACAGTATAAAAGGTTCGCGCGCCTTGGCACTCACCCAAACCCTGCACTAATTTTTCGGTTATGAGATTAGCTAATAAGTTATACAATGATAAGGAAAGTGCTTAAGGCTTTTTGTTAGGCTGGAGAAATTAGTGTAAGGCTTCTTTTATCCTTGAACATTAGATGAAATACTTATAAATAAAGAATGAATTTGTTTGAAAAGGAATTTCACTTGGAGGATTTAATATGTTACTTCCATCTGAAGACTGGAAGTTAAAGACTTTAAAGATTTTCCAATATTGGGCATATCCTTCTGTTATTGGGCTTGTTCTTCTCATATTTCGGAGAGAACAGCTCGCTCTACTATTCAATTTTGAAACAGAGAATTATTTATTGAATGCGTGCTCGGTATTTTTGCTCTGTGTCGTAATATTTTTAGTTTTTCAATGGGTAATTGTTACTTCTAACGAATTTGCATTATTACAACGTTCTGCACGGTATAGTCCCTTAGTTAAACATCAAAGTTATTTTATAATAATTGGGCTGACAACTTTACTTGGCGTTATGGGGTATTATACAGAGGATATACTGATTTTTTCTTGTATATTTACTATTTACAGTTTTTTCAATATCGTAGGAAGTTGGTTAGTTATTCCACACATTATCTCAGGATTTGAAAAAAACATTAAAGGACTTTATCACGTATATAAAAACCGAGAGGATAAAATTGACTCAGCATTATTGACAATAGCAAAGGATTACTTTGAAAACAAGGAATGCAGTATGTTTCGAATAATCGAAGAGTATTACATTTTTAGACCCGTAGTTTTGAGAAGTGTTGTCATCACATTCATTTCGTGCATATCCCTGATTCTAGCATTAATTGATACTCTTGGAGATACCACACAGATAACCTTTTTCGCGACACAAAGAGATATTTTATCTATTATGGCATATATTATAATGATCTTGAATATTGTAGTAAGTGAGATTATTATTGCTTTATGGAGGAAAGAGAGAGATAAAAAAATTGAGCACTTCATCTAACACAACATAGATGCTATGGCCTTACGCTCTTGCTCTTCGGGAGACGTTACTCATTTTTGTAGCAACGTCATATATGCTGAAAACGTTAGCTGAAATTGCAATAATTTTTAAAGGAGGAATTTAATGGAAGAAAAAGAATATAAAGAATTTCTTGAATACCTGTTCTATGAGTATATTGAAAAGAAACTGCGAAAGATTGAGCGATATTATCGTCCTAAGGAATTATTTCATTGGAACTATGAAATGCAAAGATTATTCAAAGCATCTGCAGTAATCAAGTTTATCCAAGACAATTGTGATGAAGACAGTGAAATATATGAATATTTTAAATTAAGTAAACTAGTAAATGTAATCGATTCTGTTGAAAATGGAGTTCGGATGAATAATCAATTGGTCGTCAAAACAGGAATAATCGATGTGGTAGAGGAGTACTTCGATGAGATTTTTGACGGAATGAAAACAGAGTATTTCCCTGAAGAAGATTTTACTGTTTTAAGACAGATAGGCAGCTCAGACCCAAAACTTGAAATTACTAATACTATTTTACTAATTAAAAAGCGAAGGGATAAAGATTTTACTTTTGATAGAAGAGAAATTTCCTACTCAAAAAGATTAAAAGATTGTGTAGATAAACTTTCATCAAAAAGAGAAGAACTCAAAGAAGAGAATGAAAACAAAAGTCAAAAAGTTTTAACTCGGAGATGGTTCAAGGGATTGGGACAGATTTGCAAGGGTGCGATTATTACAATCATCGATATCTCTTTAATGGTTGGATGGTTACCATTTCCCGTTTCTATTGAAACACGGACAGTAGGTTCGATTGTCTCCGCTACTGCTGGTATTGGGGAAATATTGATGGGCATCGGAGATTTAAGAAATGAATAGGGAATTGCAACAAACTTCAGCTACCACAGTGTTTAGGGGAATAAATACACATCCCATTTTTTCAGACAATTAATATTTTACTTTTAAATTAGATAAATAGGGAAGGTGTGCCGAGTCAATAATTCGGTAACTTTTTGCGGAAAACCTATAGTATCTGAGGAGTTTTTTAACCAGATGATTGGGGTTTTAGGTATTGCTATAGATAAATGCCCTAAAGGAAGACCTCGTAAAATGGAAAGCTAAACGATAGAAAAAATAGGATATGTTGTCTATTTAATTAAAAAAATGAGGGGGAAGAGGAAAAGCGATATTGCAAGAGCTGACCTCACACGACACCATTATTTTTCATAATTATTGTAATTTAGAAAATATTCATAGGAGAGTAAAGTTATATTGTGGATATTGAAGAGAAATTAAAAGAGTTTAAGTATGTAAAATCAACTTTTGAATATCTGATAATAAAAAAAATACCATATTGGATTTATTGGCCAGTTATTGGTTTAATATTTTATATATTTTATGAATTACTTATATTTTATTTTAAAGAAAATCGCTTTTTTATAAGCCAATTAGTGTTGATTCTTGGAACTTACTCTTGGCCAGTAGGCTATATTTATTTTTCAAAAACATTTAAACCTGTTATTAGCGATTCATATAAGATATTTTGGCAAAATAAAGAGGATGCAATTAGATGGTATAATTGTCATGCAAAGAGAATGTTTACACTGAATACAATGCGTTCTAAGATAATAGTATCAATTATTTTTGTATTATTAGTAATTACCTTTTTATATTCGGGCTTTCCATATACTAATAATAAAATGAAAATAATATCACTTTTTTCATTTTTTTTAATAGCTTTTATTGCAGCAAATGCAGTTTCAACGGCATGTGAAATGTTTATTACTTTACAAGATCTAGTAAAACTTAAACCAAAAATTCCTTTTTTTATGTTTCCTCATATCAGTTTAGTAAAGCTACAAAGTTATTTATTTTCAATGATAAGTTTTATTACAATCGCATATTTTGGTTTAATTATAGCATTTAAGTATAGTCCCTATGGTTTAAGTTTTTTATATATGTTATGGTTAACTTTTCTGTCTATTTTCCCAATTGGTTTATTTTTTTGGTCATTATTTAAAATTCACGACTTAATTACAATAGCAAAAAATAATCAAATGAAATTAATAAACGATAAAATACAAATTCAATTAAAAGGATTTTTAAATGATGATAAAAAGTCTATTAATAATTTAAAGAAAAGTATGGATATACAATCAAAGATTATCTCGATTAGTGAATGGCCGATAGATTTAAAAAGTATTATTGCCTTAATAATTGCCCTTTTACCGTTATTTTTTCAAATGTATACACAACTATTATTAAAATAAAAGACACATCTCATTTTCTTAGACAATTAATATTTTTTTCTTTCAAATTAAATAGATAGGGACCATTGTACCTATTTTCCATAAGAGTATATGTAAGATTAAAAGTTTATTGGATAAATTATAGGTAAAAAGAGGATAATTGAAGATAAATGAAATATAAATACAGTCTAGAGAATATAGTATCGCGAAATATATATTGGCATTTAACTTTATTTTTAAAGAGAAAATATATTGTCTACTGGCTATTAATCGGTACGGTTGTAATATTAATTTATGAAATCGTATTATACTTTTTTGGAGAACCACGCTTTATATGGACTGAAATCCTCTTTGCTTATTTTATCATTGGTGCTATACCAGCAGTAAACCTTTTTTCGGCCAATGTTTTTATTAAATTAATAGATGCTCTCTCTCCTATGTTCAAATTGGAAGTAGGGAGTTTTCCAAGTTGGATGATACAAGAAGGCAGAAAATTATTTGATGTTAGGTATTTTCCCATGTGGGCTACATCGTTATCTATTAACATCCTTGGCAGCTTAACTTTAGTGGCAGCTGGCCTCCCTTTCAAATCCGAATTAGTTAATATAATCACACTCATAGCCATCCAGCCTATATTTTTTATTTGTGGTCAGTGGGTATATTTCTTGGCAGCAACAATGATATTTCAATATCGACTTGTAAGATTGTCTCTCTCGATTCCATTTCTTGAGAATTGTAATCGCGCGATATATAAGTTAAGTAGCTCTTCATACTCTTTGGCGTTTTTTGTTTTGATAGAGTATGGAGGGTTTTTCTTCGCTGTACGTTTTGGGCCTTATGGCAATTCTATTTTTATGATGCCTTGGTTAATAGGCGTGGCAGTAGCTCCTATTTCCACTTTTGTTTGGGGTATTTTTCAAATTCACTTTCTTCAACAAAAAATTAAATTGAAACATATAGAATCTATTACCTCAGAAATTCAGAGATTATTTGAGGAATTTATCTCCAACCCTACCTTAAACAATATAGATAGGTTATCCAAAGCAGTTGAAATAAAGCGAAGTGTTGAACAAAGCAAAGAATGGTCCATATCACTCCAAGTCATTATTACTCTTATTATTACAGCAGCTGCGGCTATTAGTCAGATTTTGATTGCTATATCTAGTTTAGGAGGCTGATGGGGGTCTCAACAATTGACATAACTTTTTTCTGAGAATAAATACACATCCCATTTTCTTAGACAATTAATATTTATACTTTTAAATTAAATAAAAGTGTACCAAGTTAATAATTCGGTAACTTTTAGGGGAAACTTACAGTATCTGGAGAGTTTCTTAACCAAATGGTTGAGGCGTTAGGTATTACTGTAGATAAGCGTCCTAAAGGAAGCCCTCGTAAAATGGAAAGCTAAACCATAGCGAAAATACGATGTGTTTCCATTTTAATTGAATGTAACGAATTAAGTGTCCCCTTGTCTTATCAAAAATATTATATAATTGCTGTAATTCAGAAAATATTCCTAGGAGAGAAAAGTTATATTGTGGATAACGAAAAGAAATCAAAAAAGTTTAAGTATGTAAAATCAACTTTTGAATATCTGACAATAAAAAAAATACCATATTGGATTTATTGGCCAATTATTGGTTTAATATTTTATATCGTTTCCGAATTACTTATTTTTTATTTTAAAGAAAATCGCTTTTTTATAACCCAACTATTTGTGAGTCTTGGAGTTTTCTCTTGGCCAGTAGGTTACATATACTTTTCGAGAACATTTAACAATATTATGGGTGATTTATATATGATATTTTGGCGGAATAAAAAAGACGCAGTTAAGTGGTATAATTATCATACTCTAAGAATGTTTACTCTTAAAACAATGTATTCTAAGATATTATTTTCAATCTTTTTTATATTATTAACATTTACTCTTTTATATTCAGGTCTTCCTTTTACTAATAATAAAATGAAAATAATATCACTTTTTGAATTTTTTTTAATAGCTTTTATTGCGGCGAATGCAATTCCAATAGTGTTTTATAACTTTATTATCTTGCAAGATCTAGTAAAACTTAAACCAATAATCCCTTTTTTTATGTTTCAACATATTGGTTTGATAAAGCTAAGAAGATATTTATTTTCAGTAATAATTTTTATTACAATCGCATATTTTGTTTTAGTTGTAGCATTTAAATATAGTCCTTATGGGCTCAGTTTTTTATATATGCCATGGGCAACTTTTCTTGCGATTTTCCCATTCGGTTTATTTTTTTGGTCATTATTTAAAATTCATGAAATAGTTACAATAGCCAAATATGATCAAATAAAATTAATAAATAATAAAATACAAATTCAATTAAAAGGATTATTAAATGATGATGAAAAGTCTATTAATAATTTAAAGAAATATATGGATATACAATCAAAGATTATCTCGATTAGTGAATGGCCAATAGATCTAAAAAGTATTATTGCCTTAGTAATTTCCTTTTCACCGTTATTTTTTCAAATATATACACAATTATTAGGTAAATAGGGAAAGGGTGTCAAGTCAATAATTCGGTAACTTTTAGCAGAAAACCTATAAGACCTGAGGAGTTTCTTATCCAGTGATTGAGGTTTTAGGTATTACTATAGATAGACATCCTAAAGGAAGACCTCGTAAAAAGAAAGATTAAACCACAGAAAAAATAGGATGTCCCTATTTTAATTAAAAAAATTAAGGGGAAAGAGAAAATGTGATATTGCAAGACCTGACCCCATAAGAACCTTCTTTCCTTGAATAAATTATTTTAATAGGAGTGGATAAAAAATGGTAAGGAATAATAGTTTAGATTTCGATGCATTAGAAAAAAATTTGGGTGATATTATAAAATCTATCGAACTTTGTTTAAATGCAAAATTACAAATTCCTAGTTTGATATTACTTTATTCTGGAATTGGTATAATGGGTTGGTTAAACCATCCTGTTTCGAGGGACCATAGATCTAAAATTGATTTTATTAGATGGATAGACGATTACCTTTTACTAAATGAAAATATTAGATACAAAGCAATCGATCTATACGCCGCAAGATGTGCAATAATTCATTCATATTCATTTTCTTCTAGACTAAGTGAAGAGGGGAAGGCGAAAGAGATATATTATGCATGGGAGAAAGCGAATGTGAAATCATTACAGAATGATTGTGATAGAAGATATAAAGAACCTCCAGTTGCAATTCATATTAATGATTTTTTAGAAGCATTTAAAGAAGGAATAGAGAAATTTAAACTATCAATAAAAAACGATAAAGAAAAAGAAAAGATTGTTTGTAGAAGAGCTAAAAAATATTTTTTTGTTAACATGCCCTCCGATACCTATAGAAAATTGGGGTTAGAATAGTTTTTTTAGAACAAATAGACACATCTCATTTTCTTAGATAATTAATATTTTACTTTAAAATTAGATAAACAGGGAAGGTGTACCAGGTTAATAATTCGGTAACTTTTAGCGAAAAACCTATAGTATCTGAGGAGTTTGGAAGTGAGAATTTGATGAAAATACCAGAAGAATTATACAATTATATCATTTCAGGAAACTGTGTGTTATTTGTTGGAGCTGGCGCTTCTATAGAAGCAGGAGCTCCTTCAACTCAAGAAATGGCGCGGGAATTAAGTGAAAAGTATTTACAAGGAAAACACCAAGAAGAACCTTTATCAAAAATAGCCTCTTACATCGATACTAAGCCCGGTCTAGGACGAAGATTAGTTATTGATTATCTAATAAATCGACTGTCGCCATTAAAACCTAGTAAAGCTCACCTTTTACTTCCAAAGTTTAGGTGGCCCGCTATTTATACAACTAACTATGATACATTAATTGAGCAAGCGTATGAAAGAGTCGGTGTTAAATATAAACCAATACTGTCAAGTTGTGACTTAGTAATTGATATAACTAATCACTATAGCTATGTTTTATTATATAAGCCACATGGTTGTATTTCAAGACCTGCAGTAAGTGAAGCTCCAATAATTATTGCTGAGGATGATTATTATTCTGTAGCCGATAATCGAAAGGCTATATATCGACAACTCGAATTGCATAAGTACAAAAGTGTTTTTCTGTTTATCGGTTACTCCTTTTCTGATTTTAACCTTTCACAAATATGGTTTGATGTTTCAAAAGAATTGGGTAGATTTTCTCAGTGGGCTTATGCTTTATGGCCTAATTGTTCTGAAGTACAAAAAAATACATGGCGAACAAGGAATCTAGAGTTGATAGATATGCAATTTGGTGAATTCATGACAAAATTACGCACTATTTCATTTGAGAAACAAGTAGAACAAGAGCTTTTTATTGGTAATCTTGATCTTGCGGAACTTGTAAAAGTGTTAGTTTCCGTAATTGAAGCAAAAGATCCATATATGAAGCACCACGCCTTACATGTTCAAAAATTATCACTTATGATTGCAGAGGAAATGGCAATTCCAATTCACGGATACCAATTACTTGAAATAGCTGCAATACTTCATGATGTGGGTTATACGGCAATCTCTAATGTTATAATGAGGAAACCAACTGCATTGACACAAGGCGAATGGGAACTTAGTAAGCAACACCCAATAATCGGGGAACAAATACTTTCTTCGGTCCCAAGTCTAAAAAGCATAGCGAAAATCGTTAGATACCATCATGAGAGATTTGATGGTAGAGGGTATCCAGATGGATTGATAGGTAAAAACATACCCAGACCAGCTAGGATAATAGCTGTTGCTGATGTAATAGAAGCCATGTCTTCTCACCGTCCTTATCGACCAGCTCTCGGTATGGATAAAGTCTTAGAAGAAATCTCTAAAAACAAAGGCACTCTCTATGACCCGGAAGTGGTAGATGCTTGCCTTAAGCTCTTCAAAGAGAAAGGCTTTAAGTTTAAATAAATGAATAAATAGGAATAAATAGAGAGACATCCCATTTTCTTAGACAATTAACATTTTACTTTTAAATTAAATAAATAGAAGGGGTACCAAGTCAATAATTCGGTAATTTTTACCGGAAAACCTATAGGAACTGAGGAAGTTTCTTACCCGGATGATTAAGGCTTTAGGTATTATTATAGATATACGTCCTAAAGGAAGACCTCGTAAAATGGAAAGCTAAGCCATAGAATAATAAGATATGTTGTATCTATTTTAATTAAAAAAATTGAGGGGGAAGAGGAAAAGTGATATTGCAAGACCTGACCCTATTATCTCGTTGATATATCGCGAGCAAAAATATAACCTAAAATATTTTGTAACTATAATTTTACTATAAGAGGCACATTAAAATGCCGATTTATGAAGAGTTGTTTTACCTTGGTACAGGAAGATATATAGACTTTATGAGATCTTCTAAGTTAATTTGTGCAGAGATATCTGGCCAAACTCAAGAAATTGTTGCAGGTAACGATGAATTAGTAAGAGAATTTGGCAAAGGGTTTGATACAACCAATAGAACACTTGAATGGGGTTTTAGTAATGTAGCAGACGGGTTAAGCGAAATATCTTCAGCAATTGAAGACTTGCGCGCTGATTTTAACTACAATATCGGATTAGTTATAGAGCAAATGCAAATCCAGAACAAACTTATCACTGAGGTAATAGAAAAACTTGATACAATTCATAAAACTCTTGAAACTCCTTTGTTAACTCAGGCAAGAGAATTTTATCGTATCGGAGCCGAGAGGCTACAAAGAGGTTTGCTCGATAAAGCATTAGAAGCATTTCTAAAAGCAGAGGAGAAAAACGACGCTGACTTCTTTACAGAGTTTCAACTTGGTAAATTGTATCTATATGGAATAGATGAAGATGATAATGTTATTGACCTTCAAAAAGCTAAAAAGCACCTTCGACTTGCTATCCGCTATGGTAAAGGCGAGCTTAAAGTACTTCACGATTTTAATCGTTGGGCAGGTGAAGCTTGCTTCCATGCTGCAATTGCTTGCTATGTTCAAGTAAACGAACCCGAAATAAAGGAAAACCCAGCAGAAGTAAAAAGATTATTAGAAGAAGCTCGCAACTTTGCTAAGGAATCTTGCGAAATATATCCGCAGATTTCTGAGGCATACTACCATTATGCTAAATTCTCTGCTTTATTAGGTGATAGTGAAAATACCGTTTCAAATTTAGAGAAAGCTGTCACTATGGATAGGAGATACTGTATTAAAGCAGAGATTGATAAAGATTTCGATGCGGTGAGAACAAAAGTAATTGAATTATACGAAAAATTAAGAAAAGATTCTGAAATAAAAGCAAAAGAGTTACTTGGGCAGGCTAAAAAACATTTATCTAATATTTATGTATATTCAGAAGATGGCAAACAAGTAAAAGCAGAAGCAGAAAAATTAATTCAAAATGCAGAAATTCTGATCGAAAAGAATACCTATTTTTCTAATCTTGATGAGATTCCATATCTTAACAGGGCAATAGAGATATCTTCTTCCTATTATGAGAAGGGTCTTTGGATTAACTGTATACCATATAAAACATTAATACTAAAAAACTTTGAACCAGTGATATTTAGTTCTGATGGTAAATTCTTGGTATGTAGAAGCTACGATAGGTCTTTAAGTAATTTAATTCAAATCTGGGATACTAATGATGGCAGATTGTTGAAAACATTAGAAGGGAATGTTTTAAAAAATAAGTTTTCTATAGATAGGCATCCAATAACATTTAGTCCTGATGGAAAATTCTTAGCAATTGGGGGTGAGGGTAGATCTAATGATAAAGACTTAATTGAAATATGGGATATTATTGATAACAGATTAATAAGGACTTTGGAAGGAAAAGAGACTAATTCTCCCATTTCACTTGCACTTAGTCCTGATGGAAAATTTTTAGTAACTGCAGGTTTCAGCTACTATGGAAAATATGACTTAATTCAAATATTTGATGTTAATGATAGCAGTTGGAGAAATACTCCTTATAAAATAGAGAGGTTCTTAAGAGATAATATAAAAGGATGGATAGATAACAGATATATGATAGAAAATTGGCCAATAGCTCTTAGTCCTGATGGAAAATTATTAGCAATTGGGGGTGAGAGTAGTGGTAATTTAATCGAAATATGGGATATTAATAACGGCAGATTGTGGAGTTCTGAAGGAAATGTAAGCGATAATTTCCTAATAGCATTTAGCCCTGACAGCAAATTGTTAGTAACTTCAGGTATCAACCATTCCGGAACCCATGATTTAATTCAAATCTGGGATGCTAATAATGGTAGATTGATAAGGACTTTAGTAGAAATTGGAGATTCCTCACTAAAAGACAAAGTCTCAATAACATTTAGTTCTGACGGAAAATTCTTAGCAATTGGGGGTAAGGAAATCCTAGAAGATAAGGAGGAAATTAAAATATGGTACATTATTGACGGAACTTTAATAACAACTTTATTACCGAATAAAGAAGAGTTTTTCGATTGTCGCGTAGTAGTAGCGTTTAGTCTTGATGGCAGATTATTGGCAAATACAATTGAAAGATTTTCCCACCTGAATAAAATTAAAATCTGGAAAAAGAATACATAAATAGGAGATTTTGAAGAAGAGAAAAGAAAGTAAGGCTTTTTTATGGAAAGTGTCAAAGGGACGGTTGTACTAGCTCAATAACTCAGCAACTTTTAGCGAAAGAGCGCCAAGAAGTTTTATATTTCTTGCAGGGCGAAAGTCCCTGATGGGTAAGGTCTAGCCAACCACCCATACCAAGTGTTGCATTAAAATGGGTAACCATTAGATGAAGCGTACACAGGGAAACAGGTAGGCCATAGGGAAGACCGTACTTCCTGAATGTGAATTATACAGCCTCGTAAATAAAGATTAATGCAGATGGCGACGTCGTTTCCGCAACGGAAGCCTACACAAAAGAATCGCATATGGCGAGATTCTAAAGAGGGTCTGTCGGGGTCTTGGCACATGGCATGTCTGTAGAGAAATATAAAGAACTTGGGAGACCCTATAAGCTCCTTAACAAAAGGTAAGTCTACCCGATGAAAAGAGAGGGTGGCTGATGCAAACCTCCCTGCAGGGAATAGCAAAGAAGGCAATATTAATTTGTCTTTTACGGAAGCGAATATCTCTGAAGAGCCCAGTGCGGTAGTTCCGCACGCTGGGATCTGTGCGGGGGTAGTCAGGTAACTGGCTGTCCTACCGTAACAACCTATGGGAACTTAGGAGTTCTTAACCGGATGGTTGAAATTTTAGATATTATTATAGATAGACATTCCAAAGGAAGACTTCGTACTATGGAGAGCTAAACCATAGAAAAAATAGGATATGCCCTATTTAAAATTAAGAAGGAGGTATAATATCATGAAAACTCAAAAACCTAGTGGATACGACTTCAAGCACATCAGATGTGACACTGATGAAGTCCAGGCAATCATTACTCAACATCAGTTGTTCTTCTGGGAGGTGATTGGGACAAACACGGTAGTCTCAAAGGAATCCCATCTAGAGTCAGGGGGTGTTTTTGAAAGCGACACGATTTACTCTGTTACCACAACCGAACGTTTTAGTACTATCGACTTCCGGAGAGCTAAAGATATACCGCGTCTCTCCGAGATAATATCCGTTGAGTCTCAGCACTTTTCGCTCGTCAGTCGACTGGAGAATTTGGGAAGTTCCGCCTTAAATAATTACACTACGCCCCCACCCAAACAGTTCAGCTGGATTGCGTTCTTAGTGCTGTGTATTTTCTATGTAATTCCAGGCGTGATTTATTGGATATCGAAGAGCAAAAAATATGAGCGAATCTGTAGCGAATGGCAACCGCTAAAAGCAGAACTCGATTCCCTAGTCAACAGTAATCGCCAACTGTTGAACATGTAGGCGAACATCATCCAGACTGAACGAGGAGCAGTAAAAATGCGACCGTGGCTAACAGTGGGTATATGGCTCGCTTACACTCGCCCAAATATTTGCTATGCCAAACCTCATATACCCGTAAAACGTTCTCTGACATGCTGTGGCTAATAATAAATAAGCACACATCCCATTTTCTTAGACAATTAATATTTTACTCTTAAATTAGATAAATAAGAAAGGTGTACCAAGTCAATAATTCGGTAACTTTTAGCGGTAAACCTATAGGATCTGAGGAGTTTCTTAACCACATGTTTGAGTCTTTAGGTATTATTATAGATAGACGTCCTAAAGAAAGTTGATAAATGGGTGTCTGTCCCTATTATTCTCTCTCTATTATTCTCTTAAGACAGGACAGACCAGACAAGAAAAGACAGGACAGGGGGCAGAAGATAAAGGATTTTATAAGAAAATTATTTAAAAAAGGAGGTTTAAATTATGAAAAATAAATATTATTTTGTAATTTTATTCTTGGTATTAGCTATATTATTAGTGGGTTGTGGCGGGGTTACTACTTCACCAACTAATTTAACTGGGAATTGGACAATGACCAATTCCAGCGCTTCAGGGGTCACAACTGCAAAATGTAATATCGTTGATAGC
>Ga0209991_10000559_pt1 | contig 16431 bp, 11 predicted proteins | sample ChitaG_FD_183167 | JGI IMG/M metagenome (GOLD analysis project Ga0209991, IMG submission 183167) | Deep subsurface microbial communities from South Pacific Ocean to uncover new lineages of life (NeLLi) - Chile_00310 metaG (SPAdes)... | ecosystem: Environmental > Aquatic > Marine > Oceanic >...
GCTAATCCTTACGTGATATTAAAACTTTTGGCTTATTCCTGTTCCATGCGTAATTTTATCTACATGTTTTCCCTTCGTAAAAATGGGCAAGATTTAAGAAAAGAAGGCACAAGAAGAAGACGTTAATATTCTAATTTTTTATGGAGTTTAAATTTATCTCTTTTCTATACACTTGCTTCTAAGTAAAACAGACTGAAATAGCCGCATTCTCAGAGAATAAATATTATCTATTACCTTTTGATTTATATTAAGGCTTTTTCAAAAAAATGTCAACAGAACTGCTGACATTAATCCAAATTGGCGCCGCAACTTACAAGTAAAAGAGAAAAAGGCTACGAAAACTTTCAATCAAAAACCTCAAGGATAGATATCATTTAAGGAATTGTTACAATTATTTTGAATATGACTCCTCGTTTTTCTGGAACTGATTGATTTTTCAGTAAGTTGCTGGCTTTGCGTGCGTTACAAAAAAGCTAAGTTTTTACCCCCGGAGGATTTTAATTGCGTCTCTAAATTCTTATGCGAGCTCTTCTTGGGAGGCTTGTGACCATTTTGTAACCATCTCATATCAAAAAATACGAAAAAATATCAAAAGATATAAAACAAAACGAAAAGATGAATTTTTATTGTTTTCAATGGGTTAGCTAGTAATTTATTGATATTGAATAAATTAGAAAATTATGGATGGTCCGAATCCCCTCTTCGGCATTTAATCTTTGTTCATCTTCGACTCTTTTTGCTTCTTCTTTCTTCTTGCTTTTCTTGAGCCAAATATGCCGCCGTTTAAGAAAAGACCGGCACCAAGGACAAAACCAAAATTGTACCAGAATCCATTGCTATGAACCTCATAAAAACGTACGCTCTTTTTAAATATGGATATAATAAATGTTATTGGCGCAATAAAACCATGCCATAGCCCTTTCAAGAATCCGGCAATCTTTCCTTCTTTGTTTGGAGTTTTCTCAAGCTTATTTGGTCCTGGGGCGCAACTGGAAAAAACAAACATTAAAATAAGAAGAACTCCGATAATGCTTACTATTTTCATTTTATTCTCCTAATTCTCAATGAAAAATTTATAACACAGGAAAAATTTAAAATCTACGTGAAATTGTTTGAAACTAGAGTGTGAATTTGGAGTGCACATGAAAGTAGAAGAAACGCTTATGCCAGGTCTTAGAGAAGCGATTGAAGTAAAAGAAATTGGTACTCCTTTAACTAATGTTCGTTACACAAAAAATTACCGTGGAGCAATATATGGATGGGACCAGACTCTAGATAACTCCAGTCCGAGGCGGCTTCCGCATAAGACACCCATCAATAACCTCTATCTTTCCGGAGCCTGGACAAATCCAGGGGGAGGCTATAGTGCTGTAATTGGAAGCGGCCTGGAATGCTTCGGATAAATTATGAATGAGTGGAAGTAGAGACTCACCTTTTTAAACTGTAAAAAGTTCCTTAGAGTATAAAGGCAGCTTTAGCTTACAACTATAATAATGCGGGCGAGGAGAAATTTATCCTTGTTCAGTAGATGAACTTTCGCTGATTGCCCGCCGCCTGAAATCTCAACACGATAATCCCTGTTTTCATCCAAATTCTTTGGCAAAAGCGTCACTTTCTTTATTGTGGAAATGCCAACGTCCCCTGCATTCAATTCAATTACATTGACTTCACGGAGGTCAATTCTGTTTTGTAAATCTGCAAAACTGACTGCTCCAAGAGATGCTTTTCCCTTCGCCTTAAGACCACTTTTAGTGCCCACAATGTAATAAACAGAATTTAATTTTGACTCAAAATCTTTATTTTGGCTCTGTATTTCTGTTGCTTTTTCTTTGAGAGATGCACTCTGGGATTTTAGTGCTTTATACTCATTTTCCAGTTCTCTTATTTTATCCTTGAGCCCTGCATTCTCTTCCTGACCTTTTATTCTCTCTTCGGCAATTTTATTCCTCAATTTAACTTTTTCAGCCTCTATGTTCGTCTGCTCTATTCTCTGCATGTCACCAGGAGAAAGGGCTGCCTCTCCCTGCGCAAGAAAGCTCGCATAGTCTATACCATCACTGTAATTCCCGACTTTAAAACCAACAAGTATCTGATCCGTCAAAGGGATATCTCTCAGTACTGCTCTTGCATCCTCATCCGATAATCCCCGTTTCTCGGTGAGGTAATCATAAGCAATCCCCCAGTGACTATCTCCCTCCTGCACTTCCCATGATAATGGAATACGCCTCTTGAGACTTTCGTTATCACTTTTCAACTGATTGATCTCAGCATCTTTCGCAGCAACATCTTTTTGCAATCCATTAACTTTCGCTTGCAGGTCCTGAATCTGAGTATCTTGTTGAGCTGCCTCTTCTGCCTTCTCCTTGCTTGAGCAGGAAATGAGAGATAAGAACCCAACAATCAGAAAAACACAGAGACAGAGTAAGAACAAATTTCCCGCACTGCTCCTTTTTTCAATTCCTTTCATGTATGCCTCCTTTTTATTAACAAATAATTTGGATAAGTTAAGGAAAAAACTTATTCAATTTATTTAAAGAAAATAAGTAAATATAAAAACCATTATTTCCGATGCCTTAAAATCTCGGGTATTATACAACAATTTATTCATTCTAAACAACTAAATTTTAAAGAAAAAATTCAGGAAACCGGAACTCACAAGATGACCTATCGCAAAAAACTGGACTAAACAAGTACTGGAAAAGCTACTCTGTCTGGAGGACAGTAAGTTGTTCCCTTGCATCAGGTATTTCAGGAAAATCCTGGTCAGCACTTTCCCAGAGTTCAAGAAATTCTCTATAAAACTCTATGGCTTTTTCCTTCAAGCCTTTCTCCTGGCAAATTTTACCCAGCATATAGAAGCTCCTGGCATATATGTCTCCAAAAGAAATCCTGCCATAGGTCAGGGAAATAATCCTTTCGTACTGCTCTCGTGCCTTGTCTAAATCTCCTGCCTTATAATAAGCCAAAGCTAACGAGTCAAGATATAATGCACTAAATGAATGTTGAAGAGATGAGAGAGATAGGGCTTTCTCGAATTCTTTGATGGCTCTTGAAAAACTATTCCTTTTCAACTCATTCATTCCAATAAGATAATAGTAATCTCTTATCAATTTCTTGTTTAGTCCTTTTTGAGTCAGTTTCTTAAGCCCAGCTGCAACATTTTGTAATTCATTCATGGCTCCCATCTCAAGGTATGTTAATCCTTTAAACACTAAAACACCCCTTTGTATAGATAGGTCTTCCGCCTCAATAGCACAGCTCCACGCCTTCTCACACTCTTCCAGAGCCTCCTCAAATCTTCCCGATATTATATATCTATATACTAATTGGAGATGGAATTCCGATTCCCCCCCTTTTTCACCGAGCTTTTCTGCTAGTTCAATTGCCTGTTTGATCTGGCTCTCAGATTTCTCAAACTGCCCCTGTAATAAGTATAAAGCTCCAAGTTTATCTTTAGCATCTAACTTTCCTGCTTCTCCTTTCTCAATCAGCTTCTGATATTCTTTTTCGGCTTCAATTAAATTCCCTCCTACATAATAAATGTCACCTTTTATATAAGTATTTCTCGGAAAAGTTGGATCAAGGGAAATCGCATTATCCACTTCAGTTAGTGCAGATGTATATTCCCCTTTAAAAAGATAATTATAGGCTAAAAGGCCCCTTATAATAATATTGTCCGAAAAATTCTCCAGATAAAATTCCAGTACTTCTCCAGCTTTATTGTAATCTCCCTCATACCAGTATACGATCGCTAGATTTGTGTATATAAAAAGGGAGTCAATCCGAGCCTGTTTTAAAACTTCAAATCGTTCAATGGATTTATCCCATTCCTCTAAACCCATGTACATTCTGGCAAGGTTGATATTTGCTACTCTGTCATCCGGGTAAAGCTGCACTAATTTATTGTATGCTTTGATCGCTTTATCATGCGTATCTTCTGATTGCCCGAAAAAATCACCTTGAATGAGATATCGTTCTCTATCCGATACCCGATCTATCAACTCTAAAGCTTTTTGAAGCTGTTTCCTCTCTTCGGAAAATCTACGAAGATTGTGATAAGATGACGCCATGCCTTTGTAAGCCATGGCAAACTCAGTATCAATGGCAACTGCTTTATTCATTAACTGGATACTTTGATTATAATCTCCCTTATTGTGGTACTTCCTTGCATCGATATAATATCTGAGAGCTTGAGGAGAACTGGTTGTGATCTTCCCCACTTCTTTATCAATGTCCTGAGCGATCACATCTTCTGAAAGCTTAAAACTTGCCTTGATTTTTTTTGTCAGCTCGTCCACCATTGAGAAGAGTTTCTCCTCCCCTTCTCCCTGCACCGTTTCTGAACCTACAGTTTCCTCAGTGCTTGCCTCCAGAAGCACAACGTTTATCCTGAATTCATTTCCGAGCTTGGCATAAGCTCCCTGCAGTATATGACTAACTCCTCCCCGAACTGCGACATCTTTGAGAACATCTGAAGAATAACTTTTCGCTTCCAGCTGATTGAGTTGGTCGAGAATACTGTAGAGTTTCTGCTCACTCAATACCCTGATATATTTTGATTGAGTAAGGTCTGCAATCAGCAGATTAGAAAACATGGTCCTCAAATGATCCAGATTCTCATCTCCAGTGTTATTCGTAAAGTACATAACAGCAAGGGAAGGTTTGTCAGATGGGATAGGAACAGCTTGCTTTTTGGGAATAAGCTTCGAAACAGCCAACACAATTATAACAAGAGCAATAACAACTATAGCCGGGACAAACAGCTTCTTCACCTTAAGCTGGACTGTTATCTCCTTTGCAGTGAGGGGTATTCTCTTGGGAACCACTCTTTCAGCAGTAGGTATTCCCTGTTCTATTTTGACTAATTCAGTAAGGAGCTCATCTGCCCCTTCAAACCTTTTCTCCCTATTCTTTTCCATGCATTTAAGAATTACCTTGTTTAGATCCCCCGGAATCTGGGCATTGACTTTCCTTGGTTCTTGAGGCATTTCGCTCTTATGCTTTAAGGCTACACTTAAAGCTGTGTCCCCTGTAAAAGGCACTCTCCCGGTCACCATCTCATAAATAATCACTCCTAAAGAATAGACATCTGAACGCTTATCTGCTTGCTTGCCTTCTACCTGCTCAGGAGACATATACTCAGGAGTCCCTATTATCATTCCTGCGTCTGTCACACCTTTTGCTTCAAGGGAAAGAGATATTCCAAAATCCATAATATGCGCATTTCCCTCGCTATCAATCATGATGTTCTGTGGCTTTAAATCCCGGTGAATAACTCCCAACCGATGGGCTTCGGCCAGCCCTTCACAAATTTGTTTGGCTATGCTGACAGCTTTTCCAATAGTTAACTGCTCCATTCTTCTTATGGAGCTCTTTAGATCCTCGCCAGGAACATATTCCATAGTGATGTATGGAGTTCCTTCCTTTTCATTGAGGTCATACATCCGGCACACATTCTTGTGAGTTATTTTGCGGGCGAACTTCAATTCATTTCGAAAGCGCTTAATTGTTTTTTCATCAGAAGCAATCTCTGGATTCAAGAGCTTTAAAGCCACTTTCTCATCTATATCCTTGTCGAGAACTTTGTAGACTCTTCCCATACCGCCTCTACCTATCTCTTCGATGATCTGATATCTTCCAGCAAAAATACTCCCCACATCCAGTTCTTGTGAGGGCATTTCCAGGGTTCTAGTGTGGGAGATGGGCGCCCCTTCGGTGAGAGCAAACTGAGTAGCACACTTGTTGCAAAAACGGCTGCCAGCCGGATTTTCTGCCTTACATTTCGGGCATTTCATTGCCCAGGTCGCTCCATTGGCTTATCTGAAAAGAGAATAACAATTAAAAAGAAAAGAGTCAAACTAGGCGGTTCTAAAAAATTCTCTTTAATTTATATATTCGGTTATAATAAGATATGCTTTAACAACTTTGGTCAAAAAGCAAGGCTGGGAATGTTATAGATAGAAAAGAATAACCCAAAAATAGAGGAGCTCTAAAATGAAACTTGAAAAATTATACAAAAAAGCTATCGAGATAGGGGAAAAAAACGATTTAAGAGGAAAAGAGGAAATTAAAAGAATACTAAAGGACGAAAAAGAAAAACACAAAAAGCTTAAAGATGAAGAAGCCGAATACTATGACAAGGATAGATTGTTTAATCCTTTTTCTGATTCAAGAGTCCTGTATGGAGACCTCAACACAGATGTTAAGAAAGTAATTGTTGGGATTGACATGGAAGCCGGGGAGATACTCCTTACCCATATTTTGAACAAAGAACTGAAGCAAAAGATAGACCTGATAATTGCCCATCATCCTGAAGGTTTTGCCCTCGCCCAGCTCTACGACGTTATGAAGCTTCAGGCGGATCTGCTGGCTAACTATGGAATAACAATAAGTGTGGCTGAACAGCTCATGGAAAAAAGAATCAGTGAAATAGAAAGAAGGCTCATGCCAGTGAACCATAACAGGGCTGTGGATATAACCAGAATATTGGGAATTCCCATGATGTGCATTCATACACCAGCTGACAACTGTGTCACAAATTATTTGAAAACAACATTCGAAAAAGAGAAACCTTATAAATTAAAAGATATAATGGACATATTAAAGAATATCCCTGAATACAAAAAATTATCCAAATTACAAGTCCCACCCAAAATAGTGAGCGGGTCTGAAAACAGCAAATGTGGAAAAATTTATATTGATATGACCGGAGGCACTGAAGGTTCAAAAGAGATCTTTGAAAAATACGCAAACAGTGGTATCAGTACGCTCGTCCTTATGCATCTAAGTGAAGAGCATCTCGAAAATGCAAAAAAAGCAAAGTTAAATGTTGTCATTGCAGGTCATATCTCCAGCGACATTCTTGGCTTAAACCTCTTGTTTGACGAGCTGGAAAAAGAAGAAAAACTTGAATTTGTTTGTGTATCAGGATTTGAACGAATCAGAAAAAAACGGTAAGTTAATCCGATGTATTTTTATCTTCTTTTTTGCCAAAAGAAACACATTTGTTCCCCATTGAGGACAAAAATATAACCACAACTAACATTTTTATCTGCTTTTAATTGGCATGTTACTTGCATTATAATATTAATGATTTAGTACAACTAAAAAGATAAATAAAGAAGACAAGCAGAAAATTTAAATGTTTTTTGGCTTTAACGAGTTTTTTTAATTAGGAGAGAAAATATAATGAAAAAAACACTTTTAATAACAGCCTTTGTTATCCTGAGTATCTCTGTGTTTTCCCAGGAGATATTTATTAAACAATCTGTTGTAATCAACATAGAAGTGCCGGTTAGAGTGTTTAAAAGCGGGACATTTATAGACAACTTAACCATAAACGATTTTGAAGTCTTTGAGGACGGCATCCCTCAGAAGTTAGAAGCTGTCTATATGATAAAAAAGAGAGCCATAGAAAGAAGCGAGGAAAAGAAAAGATTCTCTCCTGAAACTTCAAGGAGCTTTTTTATATTTTTTGAAGTGGCAGAGTATACGGCAAAGCTGGGCGAGGCTGTAGATTATTTTGTCCACAATGTTATTCTTCCCGGAGATAATCTTTATGTCATAACTCCAATGAAAACATACAGATTAAAGAATAAAGCCTTAGGAGTTACAACAAGAGAAGAAATCGTGATGGAATTAAGAGGATTAATAAGAAAAGATTCTTTGACTGGGAATTCGGAATACAGGGCAACTCTTGCTGAACTTACATCTTTAGCCAGGTCTCTAACAGCAGCAGTCCAAACAGATCCCGACCTTACAGGTACAGGAGAAGGAGCCGCTCCACCTAAAGAACTTGACTCTTTTACTTCACTTCAACATGTTGGAATGGATTTTGATGAAATGCTCTGGAATTATGTATCCCTCTTGAAAAGGCTGGAAATATTAAGAAATATCGAACAGATGAAGCTTTTAGAGTTTGCACAATTCCTAAAAGATAAAGAAGGACAGAAATATGTCTTTTTGTTTTACCAGCGAGAATACATTCCACAGATAGAACCCAGGATTTTAAACGAATATATGAATTTACACATGAAAAATCCCTTTGTCATGCAAACTCTGTCACAAATTTCTACTCTTACCGGAAGAACTGTTTCAATTGATGTCGATCGTGTAAAACAAGCTTATGCAGATTCCTCAACATCAATACATTTTTTATTTATTACAAAGTCGCCGCCGATCTTGCCCGGAATATACTTTGAAGAGCACTCAGAAGATATCTACCAGCCTTTTAAGGAGATGGCAAACGCAACCGGAGGACTTGTAGAAAGCTCCTCTAATCCTGCTTTTTTATTTCAAAAAGCTCTGGAAGCATCTGAAAACTATTACCTCCTCTATTATTCGCCTAAAAATTATGAGTATGACGGGAAATTTAAAAACATAAAGGTCAAATTGAAAAATAAAAATTACAAAGTTACCCATCGTGCTGGTTATTTTGCTTATTAAATCGTTATTCAAAGATATTATATCAATACAAACAGTAAAACGAATTTTTATTCTTATGGCCAATCCTCAGTCCTTTTCTTTCCTGGAAAAAAAAGAATATAATATATAAATAATTTATAAAAAAGAGGAATAAAAATGAAAAAATTTATTTTCCCTTTCGCTCTTTTATTATTATCCTTTTGCCTTTTCTCTCAAATTGAGAAACATGAAGTTTTAGTAACAAATGTTGTCGTCCCCGTAAGAGTTTTTGAAGGAGAAAGATTTGTCGATCATCTTACTATAGAGGATTTTGAACTGTTTGATAATTACGAACATCAAAAGATTGAAGCTCTCTATCTTATTAGAAAAACAAATATTGAAAGAGAAGAAGCGCCCAAAAGATTTAATCCAGCTCTAACAAGGCATTTTTATCTCATCTTCCAGATAACAGATTATAATCCCAGATTTGCAGGAGCTTCAGGCCACCTTTTCAATCAAGTGCTCCTTCCAGGAGATACTCTTACTATTATGACACCCATGGATACTTACACTCTCTCTAAAAAAGCCCTTGAAACTAAATCAAAAGAACGTCTCTCCAGTGAATTGCTGAGTATCCTAAGGAAAGATACAAAAATGGGAGCCGCAAATTACAGGAGCTTGATGAATGACCTCAGAAGGCTTGTCAGATCGATATCTGCATCTACACAGGGAGCAGGGGGCGTTAATCTGGGTTTTGAATCCGAATCTATAACCGGAGGATTTGATCTTGAAACCCTTCTTCAGAGATACCAGGAGACCTTGCTAAAGATGGAGCAACTCAGGCTTGTGGATGAAACTAAATTTATCAGGTTTGCTGCACAGGTGAAAAAGCAAACAGGGCCAAAAAATGTATATTTCTTTTACCAGAGGGAATTCAGGCCTGAGATAACTTCAGGTATCCTCACTAAATTAACAAGTCTTAATCAAGATAAGCCTGAAATCATAGGCGAGGTGCAAAACCTTTTTCAACTCTACCGAAGACCTGTCAGTTTTGACGCAAACAAAATAACAACAGCCTTTGCTGATTCCTCTCTTTCCTTTAATTTAATTTTTATGAACAAGATTCCGGAGATGGTGTCCGGCATACACATGAGAGAACAATCTGAAGATATGTTCAGCGCTTTCTCACAAATAGCAAAAGCCACGGGAGGAATAATCGACAGTTCTCAAAATCCATCTTACGCTTTCAAAAATGCTGCAGCAATATCTGAATCATACTATCTCCTTTATTATTCCCCAAAAAATTACATAAAAGATGGAAAATTTAAAACAATAACGGTCAGAACGAAAAACTTAGACTATAAGGTCACGTATCGAAAGGGTTATTACTCGAATTGAGATTGTAACATTTTTTTACTGCTGTAAAGATATTTATAAAATTTAAACATAAAATTCACTCTTGCCTTTCATCTGTCTCTTAAGACTATACCTGGTTTTCCTTGAGTAAAAAAATATTATTTGGATTTTGTTCTAACTAATTTTCACTTGGCACATTATTTGCCTTTATTATTTTGACAACTTATCAGACTATTCCCTTCTGAATGTAAAAAGGCTATAATATTAAACAGTGTTTAAAAAAGGGAGGACATAAAATGAAAAAATTATTCTTCACAATAGTATTCTTATTTTTGACTTTTATACTTTTCGCTCAAGTTGAAAGACATGAGGTCGTAGTAACAAATATTGAAATCTCAGCAAGAGTTCTGGATGGAAATCAATTTGTCGACAATCTAACAATAGAGGATTTTGAAGTGTATGAAGATGGCATACTTCAGAAGATCGAAGCTTTATATCTTGTCAAAAAATCTAAAATAGAAAGAGAGGAAACACTCAAAAGATACAATCCCTCTATTTCAAAACATTATTATCTTCTCTTCCAGACAAGAGATTATAATCCCAAGCTGCAAGAAGCCATAAACTACTTCATCCATCAAGTGCTTCAGCCAGAAGATACTCTTATGATATGGACGCCTGTAAAAAGGTACAATCTCCCCAGCAGTAAAATCAAAGCGATGCCTAGAGAAACTATCTCCAAAGAAATGCAAAAAATCGTAAGGAAGGATACAAAGATTGGAGCCATGCAATACAGGAATTTGATAAAAGACCTCAAAAGGATTGTTAGAGGAATAGCGACTAGTGGAGGTGAAATGACCACAATGAGAGATATGGAAACTGATTCTACATCCAGTATGTTCGGTATTGAAATTCTCCTGCCAAGATACAGAGAAACATTACAAAGGATGGAAGATCTTCGTATTGTCAATGATAAAATGCTTATTCAGTTTGCAAAAATCCTTAAAAGGCAAGAGGGAGAAAATATCGTCTTTTTCTTTTACCAGAGAGAATTCAGGCCTGAAATACAATCCAGTACTTTAAATAGAATGATGAGTATTTATCAGGACGATCCGAATATTATGGGCGGGCTGCAAGACCTGTTTCAAGCCTATCACAGAGATATTGAATTTGAAACTGACAAAATAAAAGAAGCTTTTGCTGACTCCTCACTTTTATTTAATTTCATTTTTATGAGCAAGACTCCGGAGGTGGTGTCCGGCATACACATGAGAGAACAATCCGAAGATGTTTTCAGTGCGTTATCAGAAGCAGCTAAAGCAACAGGAGGAGTGATCGATAGTTCTCAAAATCCTGCAGTTGGATTCAAGAATGCCTTAGACGCTTCGCAATATTATTACATCCTGTACTATTCCCCAAAGAATTATATTAGAGATGGAAAATTTAAACATATAACAGTCAAGGTGAAAAACAAAGATTACAGAATTAGGCATCGAGTTGGATATTACGCAAAATAATTCCTTTTTGAAGTAGGAGAAGGTGCTTTCCAGGTAAATATCACAGCCACCAGAAAGAAGATTATTCCAGCCAAAAGATACATTTTTCTGTAACCATAAAGGTCAGAGACCCATCCAAAAAAAACTGAACCAAATCCCATTCCAATATCAAAAAAGGCAAGGTACAAACTTAAAGCCAAACCTTTATTTTCCCGCCCCAGAATATCAATGATATAAGTGCTCAAAGCAGGGAAAATAAGCCCCTGGCCAAAACCTCCAATAAAACCTGTCAAGACAAACAGCCAGGATGAGCTAATTTGCGAAATAAGAAACAAGTTAAAACCGACAATACACGCGGCTGGAAATAAAACTTGCTTTCGGCCATATTTATCAGACAGGCCGCCGATCCCAAGACGAGTCAGAATAGCTGCCCCTGAGAAGCTGAGAAAAAAGGGACCCACCCTATCAAGAGGGATAGATTTTCCGAATAAAGCTATAAAATGAACAACCGCTCCCCTTGCTGCTCCATGGGCAATAGGAAACATGGATATTAAAAGAATAGTAACGATTGAAATGCCCCATAATGGCTTTGACTTGTAAAATTGATTGGAATTATTAGGCTTGATGGATTCTTTTGTCAATAACATACACAAAAAAGAAACAATAAGAAAAATTAAACTAGTATTAAAAAGAGCACTAAAACCAAATCGACTGATAATCTCTTCAGCAAGTAGTGGGCCTAAAGCACAGGAAAGAAGGCCAGCTACTCCAATTATGCCCATGGAATGCGCTAACCTTTCAACAGGTGCTAAATCTGAACAAATAGTAATAGTGGCCGTCATGCTAATCCCCCACCCTATACCCGTCAGCGCTCTTAAAATAACAGGCAGGAGGCCTGCATCATGGATAAGATGGAAACAAGGCAAAACCAAAATTAAAAAGACAATTCCAAAAAGAGATATTTTTTTTCTTCCTTTTATATCAATCAGGCGTCCGAAAAAAGGCCGAATAAAAATGGCCATAAGACTATGAATCCCCATAACCATTCCAATTTGGCTTTTTGATGGATTAAATTGCTCAAGGAATAGAGGAAACAGGAAAAAAAGCGTAACACTCATAAATAAAAAGAAAAAGCCTAACAATGCAACAATAAAATTTTTGTTCCAGATTGTTAGTATCTTTTCCTTGGTTTCCATTTTTATCAAAGGAGAATTAACATTCAAACTTAGTAGTTTATTAAAAGCAAAACAACGGGTAAAGAAAAATCAGTACAATATAGAATGCTGGCTGTCTTGGGTATGGGGAAAATAAGCGAAAAGGGGATAATGAAGGAGGGTTATTTAAAACCCTGCCCAGCCAGCACAACAAGGTTTGATTTAATTATAGCAAACTATCAAATAAAAACAAACTTTTTTAAAAAATATTCAATCACGCTGTTGCCCCCACGTTAAAGCTGATGATATAATTTCTTTGATGCCTTATACCAACAGGAAAATCGCCTGCGAAAATGGACTAATAGAGAATCGAGGAAAAAATGTATGCTATTGGAGTTGACTCAGGAACCCAGGGAACAAAAGCCCTGATTGTGGACTTTGAGGGAAAGGTTCATGGAAGAGGACACCATCCCCACCGACTTATCAGCGGGCTTGAGCCTGGAGCAAGTGAACAGGACCCTAAGACCTGGATGGATGCTCTTAAAGAGGCGCTTAAAGAAGCACTAAAAAACGCAAAGATCAATCCTTCAAAGGTAGTTTCATTCGGAGTTTCTGGCCAGCAGCATGGATTTGTCCCTTTAAAAAAAAATGGCACACCTATAAGGCCATCAAAACTTTGGAATGATACTTCAACCGTAGAAGAAACAGAAGTTATCATAAAAAAAATGGGTGGTCATAGAAGTTATATCAAAAAGATCGGTATTAGCCTTGCCGTTGGATATACAGCCTCCAAAATTCTCTGGCTGAAGAGAAAAGAGCCAGATAATTACAGTCAGCTCTCGACTGTTCTTCTTCCTCACAACTACATTAATTTCTATTTAACAGGAAAAAGACACATGGAATATGGGGATGCTTCCGGAACAGGTCTTATGGACATCCGAAAACAACAGTGGCATAAAGAAGCCATAAGAGCAGTCGACCCTGAACTTGAAGGAAAGCTTCCCCAGCTCTCCCATCCTTCCGAACCTGTAGGTTATTTGAAAAAAGAAATCGCCCAGATTTTTGGATTGGGCAATGTGTTAGTTTCAAGTGGAGGTGGGGACAATATGATGGGCGCTATCGGGACAGGAAACATCACGCCAGGTGTTTGCACACTCAGTCTGGGTACTTCCGGAACGATTTATTCCTTTTTTTCTGAGCCATTCGTTGATCCTGAAGGCGAGATAGCTGCCTTTTGTGACAGCACTGGAGGATGGCTTCCTCTGCTTTGCACGATGAATGTCACCAACACAACCGAATACTTCAGAGCCATGTTTAATATCTCCAACAAAGAGCTCGAGCAGATGGCTTACAAGGCTCCAAGCGGGACAGAAGGATTGTTATTCCTTCCCTTTCTTGATGGAGAAAGAGTACCAGTACTCCCATTCTCCAGCGGGGTTTTTTTTGGTCTAAACAGGAAGAACTTTAGTCAATCCTTTCTGGCAAGGTCTATTCTGGAAGGGACAATACTTAACCTTGGCTATGGGTTTTCAAGAATGAGAGCTTTAGGATTAGCGCCCAAAGAGATTAGAGCCACTGGGGGCGGAGCTAAAAGCAGGCTATGGCTTCAGATCACTGCAGATGTATTTAAAACTCCAGTCGTAACCCTGAAAGAACAGGAAGCGGCAGCGTTCGGGGCAGCCATTCAATCTATCTGGAATTTCCACACGGCAAAAGGTAAAAATGTCAAATTAGAAGAAATTACCGGGAAAATGGTTAAAAAGGGAACTTTGAAAGTCGATCCTGAACCTAAAAATTTCTCTCTCTACGACAGACTCCAGGAAAGGTTTAACTCCCTATGGCAGACTTTGAGAAAGGAATTTAAAATCCACAAAAAAGATTGAGGGCTGAAAACTGAAGTCAGTGTCGGTGTAAATCTTTGTGCATAATTTTTCGGATTTCACTCAGCCGGTCATTTTTTGATAAATTGTCTAATTTTTCATTCATTTCTTCATCATTTTCCGCTTGCAGAAGTTTTGCTATGTACTCGATAACACTGGCAGGGAATACTCCCTCTCTTTCATATAGATCTCTCTTTTCGAGTAAAATTCGACTGGACTCAACACAACTTCCAGGCAGCGCCGGAAACGAATTAATAAAATTGTTATCTTTGCGCATATCTCCCTTTACATAAAATTTCTCAGCAAGTTCCAGTGAAAGGTTATTTTTGAATGCCCATTCTGCTGCCATAACGATCCCGGCCAGCAATAAATGAATAAGAGCACTTCCGTCAGGAGTACGCAATTCAACAGTCTGGCAGCTTTCTGAACCTTTAATCCCGGCTTCTTCCTGTGGATTTAGTATCCTAGATAGATTGTTTAAGCCATTCCAACCCAGTGGTAATCGAATCATCGCCTCACGATTCAGGTCACCCCAGAAGATTCGCGTTGGAGCTTCCTGGTCAGGAACCAAACGAAGGTAAGAAGAAGAAACAGTGTTTCCAAATGCAGTCAAGGAGTCTGCATATTCACACAATCCACCGATGAGACGAAGAGCAGACTCTGATAATCCGCCGTCTGGACCTAACATGACATTTCTGCCCTGCTCCTTCAGCTCAAAGTGAAAATGGAAACCATTTCCAGCCGCTCCTTCCTCAATTTTTGGAGTAAAAGTAGCTATGCAACCATGTTTATAGGCAACATTTCGAATTAACCAGCGTCCCAGCACAAGAACATCCGCCATTTCCTGGACAGGTTTAGACAGAAACTCCACTTCGAGCTGCTCAGCACTTTTGTCTCTAATCTCATCCAGGCCGCTTTGAATTTTTTCGATTGACCCGACTTCAGAATGGGCATATTTCACAGCACCTGTAATCTGGGAGATATAGCGAACCATCTCGCTTAGAATTTCACCACTTTTTATAAACGGTTGCGCTTCATGATACCCCTGCTGGCTCTGAAGGGGATAAGCACTCTGTTTTCTTTCGGCTATGAGAAAAAACTCCAGCTCTCCTAAAGCAAATAATTCTAAACCAGTCCTTTCATAAAAAAGTTGATAGGCTTTTGCTAAAATATTGTCCAAAGCAAATGAAACCCGTTTTCCATCTCCGGTTAAATAACGACATATAAAATCTAAGCTTCGTTCATCAAATGGATTTAAAAATGCTGTCTTATATTCCGGAACAACGTATAAATCAGAAACAGCAGGATCAACCATTCCTTTAAACAAAGAAGAACCGTCAACACGCTCCCCTTCTGTAAGAATTTTTTCAGCTTGAAGGCGGTTCGAAAAGGGAAAACTCAATTTTTTGAGCTTCCCATCCAAAGCAGTGTAATGGAACGTGATACGTTCAATCTTTTTTTGCTCGATAACCTTAAAAAAATCTGCTCTCTGAAAATCCTGACAGGATTTGTCTAAAATAACAGAAAGAGGGTTAGCAAGGGCATACGAAAAATTATTTGTTGGCATGAGTCCTTCCTCTATGAACTAATAATTATTTTATTAAAAAGAAATAAACATTTTACAAAAAAAAAGAGAGCCTTTGCAATAATCAGCAGCCTGTCACCTTTTTATCTCAGGCTTGATTGTAATACCTTTAATCTTCAGAAATAACTTTATGAGAAATGATAACTCCACGTTCTTGCAGCGCCTCCATAAAAGGATTGTATAATTTATCCTGAAAGATATCTTCGGGAAAAAAGCTCCCTCTGTGGGTTATTCTGCCAGCAGCAATCATCTGAGCTGCAATAGAAGCAGGAAAACTTGTAGTCTTCGCCATGGAGGTATAGCCTCTTTCAGAATCATAAAAATCTATCATTTCAAAGATATGAGTTGTGGGCTTCCCCGATTTCTTCCCTGAAGCGACTATCCTCAATAAAGTTACATCTTTCTCTTTTCCTAACTTCATCTCTGAGTCTAAAACTTCTTCAAGGACTTCACGAGGTATAATTTGCTGACTACCAACAAATATGGGTTGACGAGAAAAAAGGCCACATTCTTTAAGAATTTTAATACCCTGAGCATGGCCTTTATGGCGGATTGTTTTT
>Ga0209991_10000560_pt1 | contig 16431 bp, 14 predicted proteins | sample ChitaG_FD_183167 | JGI IMG/M metagenome (GOLD analysis project Ga0209991, IMG submission 183167) | Deep subsurface microbial communities from South Pacific Ocean to uncover new lineages of life (NeLLi) - Chile_00310 metaG (SPAdes)... | ecosystem: Environmental > Aquatic > Marine > Oceanic >...
AAAAAAAAAGCACCCAATTGAAGTAGAAAGCGAGATTTTTTAAACTTCATGTTAAGAAGTCTAAGATACCGCATTAAAATTTTTATAATATTTGTTTAATCGTTATAATCTCCAAACATTATAATGAAATACTTATATTAGATCGAGTAGAAGTTACTACAACATTAAACATTAACACAACAGAAGATTTGACAAATATGTCTGAAACTAATTCAATTAATGTAAAAGAGGGGACTTTTGCTGAGGCGATCTTAAATACTTATGGTCCATTAAACACTGTAGAAAAATTTAAAGAAAAATACGCTGATAAAAGTTTTAAAATTCTTCTAAATCCTAAAGATGGGCAATATGCGGCTTTAATTGCAGTTGATAAGGGGGTACTAACAGTTGAGGGAATAGAAAATCAAAACAAAAAAAGCCTAGAGCAAAATAAACTTGGCTGGGACGGTTTTATGCAAACTACATTAGCATTATTCGATGAGATCGGCAAGGGAAACCTATCGCAGAGTGATATAGTAAAGAAAGTAGTCGCACGAAAAATAAAAATGAAGAATATAAAAATGGTGGCAAAGTTATCTGAAATGAGTGCTTTGCTCGAAGATTAATATCAAATTTCAAATTTCAAATTTTATTTTTTTCTAAACAAGCTTCATACACGATATACGATATAATTCGCTTCATACATAATCGTGTCAATATAATCCAATAATAATTTGGATTAAAAGCTAGTTATTTATATAAGAGTTGTTACTACAGATGTAACCTTTTTTAAGGATATTATAAACAATTGAGGAAAGGGGTATGCCTACAAAAAATAAAATTCTAATATTGACTATTTTTGTTATATTCTCGTTATCAGTTTTCACAATCAACGATTTTAAGACTCCAACTATTTCGACCACTAATTTATCACTTTCAAGTGGTATTGGTGAAAATATTACGGGAGATTATGTAGGAGATCTTTCTCTTGTGTATTTTGAATCCATTTCAAATTGGAGTTCGTGGTCGTACCAGAATAGAAGTACAAATATTTTATCTCATAACAGGTCTGTCACTAATAAAGAATTTGTTTTAAACAGATTAGAAATTTACGCAGACAACATTATAAACGAGTCTGGCTCTGGGGAATATGTTATTGCTAACAACACTAATAAACAATTAAATCCTACTCCATCTACTAAGTTCGCTCAACAATTTACGGCGCCTGATTTAATTGCACTTGATATAATATGGTTATATCTCAATTATAGTATGACGTTGGGCCCTGAATTTAACAATTATCATTATTGGGTTCTTCAAATCTATGATGAGAATTTTGAAGAAGAAATTGATGAGATATGGAAGTATGAGTCAAGAAAGATCGTAGATGAATGGATTAGATTTTATCCCCGTGCTAATATTTTTGAACCGGGGGAGAAATATAACCTCGTTTTACGTCTTGCAGATAAGTATGGGGAATCAGTTATTGAGGAACCATTTTTTAATTATTGGAAAGCAGAAAATTATACGAGTTCAAGCTTCAATAAGGGTTTAACGTCACGCTTTGTTGGAAATACTTGGGTTCAATTTACCAACGATGATACCACCGACTTATTATGTTATTTCAGCTACAAAAAGCTTATTGACCCTGCTTTAATAGATCTTAAGTTCATAGTTAATAATGAAACAATAATTCCCCTGTATCAACAGAGTACTTTTGGATTTATGGGTTATGAGGCATATTATTCATATACGATTGAAGCCCAGATAAGTTCTCCTGTAAATGTAACTGTTGTTACTAATCAAACAATTCCCGTTCTCCAAGTATATATAGAGATGTATTATGTTCACCTTGTAAATGCAACAGGAATCTACAGTGTTGATGATAATTACAATGAGTGGACTATAGAGTATTATTACGAGGAAATAAATCCATGGGGATGGCCTCCTCCGATATTTCTGTTTGAAAGAGATTGGGATTTTGTTAAATTTTTGGATCCAGATGGAATTGAAATGAATGAAATCTATTTTGGACCCATGAATTTGTATAACAAATCATATTACGGAGTGACAGACATTTTCGGCCCTCAATTAGAGCGTGGTATATATACCGGAATATTTCATTCACCAAATTATTGTAATACTATAAAATCTAAAGTAAAGTCAGGATCGCAATTTACTGAAACTTTTTCATTAGAGCTTGGACAAACTATCATACTAGAAGCAGAAATATTTGATACTACAAATCAACCAATATCGGGAGGAATAGGACAAATCTTATTACAATCTCCTTCAGGATCAATAATACTTAATGAAACTGGGCTAAATGTGGTAAATGGAATTATGATTAGTTCCGAAATAATCTTAGGTTCTGGATTTTCAGAAGGTTTTTATGAAGCGACAATCTTTTGGACAAACGGTCAAGAAATTGCTTATTATTCTGTTTCCATCCAAGTTGAGGATCCCGCTAAAACTATAATGCTTATCGGAATAATTATAGGAGTAGCAATTGCTTCCGTTCCTTTAGCAGTAGTTGCTAGAAGTCAAATTAGGCGAAGGAATTGGAAAAAATCGTTAAGGAATCTATTTGTTCTAACTAAAGATGGAGTAAGCTTATATGAATACTCTTTCGGCATTGAAATCCAAGATCCTGCTCTGATTTCTGCCATGATTGCGGCACTCACTAATTTTGTGCGAGAGGCTACTGGTAGTAAAAAAGCACTTCGTACTGTAGACCAAGAAGATAAAAAAGTCATTTTATATCATGGAGATTATGTTACTGTCGCATTATTGTCAGAAAAAGATCTCCCTATTATTCATAAACGGATAAAGAAATTTACGGAATCATTTGAAGCACAATATGGAAAGCACCTAAAAGGCTGGAAAGGCGAAACTACAATTTTCAAGGGAACCGAAATTTTATTAAGTAAGCAATTTCCGTTAGATGTAGAAGAACAAATCATTCGAGGAGTGAAGCAAAAACTTCTAGATTTTAGACAACAACTTGATTTATTAAAGGATTCCGCGCATATTATTTCTTTAATGAGACACATTAACGATTTTATAACACGCTATCAATCAATTGTCAGTACACACTATATTAATTATTATTTTGAGATTATTAAAATCGCTGAAGAAAAGATTTCTTTAGCATAATTTTTTTTTCTTTTTATTTCAAATAGGATTTTGAACATTTTCTGAAGCTCCACCAATTTTAAAACTAATTAAAAAGATCACCTTGAGATTGTTCATTAATTTAAAATTCTAAACCTCATTTTCTATTTCATATATTTAAGTCATTTTAGAAATTAGGTTCGATATTTTTATGGAATTAAAAACTTCTCAAAAATCCTATAATAAATTAATTTGGCCGGTATATCTACTTAATGGTTTTAACAGTATATCGTTTGCAGGTATAATAATCCTTATGGTGCCATTGTCTTCGCTAATCTGGCCTGGAGAAGGATATCATGCGTTAGAGATGGGAATTTTAATGACAACCCTACTTTGGAGTTCATCTGTTTCTGGATTATTCTTTGGTAGGCTGATTGATAAATATTCAAGAATAAAAATCTTGATAATAATCGCAGTAATCAGAAGTTTCTGTATGATTTTGCTTGGATTTGCCATCGCTGGTCAAGGTTTGCGTACGTGGTGGTATTTTTTTACAGTTGTTCTGATTTTTGGGGCTTTTTCTGGTGGAAGCTACCCAGCAATGGTATCACTATCTAACGATATCGTTCCTCTTGAACATCGTTCCAAATTCTTTGGATATTTTAGTATTACAGGCTCAGTATTTATGATGTCTGGTTTTCTCCTCTCTGGTTCTTTAGTTCAGTTCGGTTATTGGAGATTATATTTTTTTGGTATCGGTCTTGCGGTTTTAATATCTGGATTAATCTTTTATTTTATTGTTAAGGAACCAAAAAGAGGGAGCCAAAACAAAGAATTACAATCTGTTCTCATGGATGAATCAATTGAATACGATTTTAAAATGGACAAGAAATTAATGCGTAAAATAATGTTATCTCGCACTAACATAGCCGCTTTAATAGAGGGAATCTTCACAAATGTATTCCTGGGAAGTTTAGATATGATTATTTTGCCTTATCTACAAACTTCGCCACATAATCTCTCTCCGCTCATAACAGGCTTATTTGTTGTCATCTTTGGAATTACTGGACGTGTACTTGGACAAGTTATACTAGCACGCTTTTCTGATAAGTTAGCAAAACATAAGGGAGTTAGGAGGATATATTTCATAATATTTTCTTTAATTGGAGGTTCAATAACATTTGTTTTAATGTTTTTTGTCCCAATCCCTTATTTAACTAAGACTGAAGGAGCAGATATTATGCTTTTCTTCTCATTTCCCATTACTTATATAATGGGCATGCTAATTTTAAGTTCTGACGCGATTTCTTCTTTATATGGGGTTAATCAACCACCCGTATTACAAGAAATAAACCTCCCAGAAGGTCAAGGCCAAATAGTTTCGTGGAATCAATTTTTAGAAAATATCGGATACGGTCTGGGACCCCTGATCGCAGGTATTTTCATTTCGGCTTTCGGACAGAATTATCAAGTTAGTGCGATAATAATAACAATTTTCGTAATACCGGGGATCATATTGTGGTTATTATCAGTATCTTGGTATCCACAAGATATAAAAACAATTAAAAAAATATTGAAAGAGCGGGCAGAAATTTTAAAGGTAAGGAAAGAATCTAAACAGGAACCATGAAAAGTTAATAGAGCCCGTTAAAAATTTTTCTAAATCTAACTTTTTTGTATACCAAGGGTTTTTAAATATTTGTAATTATGAACATTCAAATATTCTTACTATTATTATTATTTTGGAAAAGAAAAACTAAAACTTATCGGACTAAGTGAATGAAATGGGTAAAAATATTCCTTCCAAATTACAATTTAAGTTACCGATATTCGGAGATGCTGGAGTAGGCAAAACTACTTTAACTCACCGGTATTTGCATGGATTATTTAAACAATCATATCACGGAACAATAGGAGTAGATTTCTTTTTAAAGAAGCTTGAATTAAATGGAAAGAATATTTCCTTGCAGATTTGGGATTTTGCGGGAGAGGAAAAATTCCGTTTTCTCTTACCGGGTATTATCAACGGAGCTAATGGAACTATCTTTATGTTTGATATAACTAGATATGTAACATTTGAAAATTTATCTAACTGGCTCAGTGTATTTAAAACAGCCAATGAGAACCATAATCAAACTGTACCTGCCCTGTTAGTAGGCAGTAAGACTGACCTCGAAGGGATTAGAACCGTTCCATCAAAAGAAGCTAAATCATTTGCACAAGATAATAAATTAAGTGGTTATATTGAGTGTTCCTCAAAAAATGGTGAAAATGTAGAAGAGTTGTTTAGAAAAATCACCAAAATTATGATTGAAAATATGAAATAATGAGATAATTTCTTTTTTCTAAAAGACTTTTATACCTTCTAATAATTATTAAAAAATAACAATGCACGATTTCTATTTTCAGTATTAAATCCTATTTCTAAAATTTAATAATATAAATGATTGTTATGAAATCTATGTATGAACTCAGTGCTCCAGTTCCGTCTAAACGAGCTTTAGTTGTAAGAATTAACAAAGAGGTTACCAAAGAACAGAGAGAAATTGCTTTAAAGGAAACGGAATACAGTATGTTTTCTTTCCCCGCTGATATGCTTGTTTTGGATTTTCTTTCTGATAGTGGAAGTTCTTCTATGACTGATTTACAATGGGCCTCGCTTTTTCACGGAGATGAATCTTATGGGCGCAATAAAGGATATTATGTTCTACTTGATGCTATAAGAGATACTTTTGAAAGAGGAAATGAACCTAAAAAGGCGATAAACTTAATATTATCTGGAGAAACAAATGTAAAGAAACTTATGGACGAGATATACCTGAAATCGTATGAGGGGGGTTTTGTCAACGGGGGCATTCATCAGTTGGCTCGTCCAAACGCCTTTTTGGTACCTCAGGGGCGCTGTGCAGAACATTTATTATTCTCAACGATAGGTCCCATTTTAAAAGAGAAGAACCCCGAAATGGACTATTTTATTCCGAACAATGGCCATTTTGACACTACTGAAGCAAATATCGCTACTAATGGAATGCATCCCGTGAATTTATTCTCAGTAAATTTATTTGAAGATTTCCCCTTAGATGAAATGGATAAAAAAAATCCATTCAAAGGAAACATGGATGGTGAAGAATTGAGAGCTTTTATAGAGAAAAAGGGAGTTGAAAGTATTCCAATGGTTTTTCTCACTATTACTAATAATACTGCTGCGGGTCAACCTGTTTCTCTAAAAAATGTTAAGGCTATAAGCGAGATAACTCGGAATTATAAAATTCCACTCTTCTTTGATGCTTGTAGGTTCGCAGAAAATGCTTATTTTATTAAAGACTTTGAGGAAGGATATAATAATTTTAGCATTTTACAAATAGTTCAAGAAATGTTTTCATATGTTGACGGATTTACAATTAGCTTCAAAAAAGATGGACTCGCTAATATAGGTGGGGGGTTGTTTTTTAGAGATAGAGGAATTTTTTATAAGAAGTTTTCAAACAATGGGAATATTGGAACTAAATTAAAAGAAAAACAAATTTTAACGTTCGGAAACGATTCGTATGGGGGTTTAAGTGGACGTGATATAATGGCTCTTGCAGTAGGTTTATACGAAGCTGTGAAAGAGCCCTACCTAGCTGAGAGAATACGGCAAGTTAGAGAATTTGCGAGAAAATTGGCTCAAAATGGAGTACCCGTCGTACTTCCTGCTGGTGGACATGCGGTATATATTAATGTGGCGAAATTTTTTAAAGGAATCGACATGGAAATTGACGATTTTGGTGGCGTTGGATTTACTATAGAATTACTAAAACATTATGGAATTAGAGCTTGCGAGCTAGGACCTTTTGCGTTTGAATGGGATAAGAAGACACCAGAACAGCGTGATAACATATTAAACCTAGTTAGATTTGCCATACCTAGAAACGTCTATGATTCTTCTCATATCGATTATGCAGTAGCAGCAATAACAGAACTTTATAAAAATCGAGATCAAATTCCGAAAGTAAAGATTTCACGAGGTGCTAAATTGAGATTGCGACATTTTCAATCAGGATTACAACCTGTTTATAATAATCAATAATGAAATTATGATTTTTTTTCTAAGCGTAAGGATTTGCTAGAATATCATGCCATGGCAAGTAGAATGAAAATGCTGCAAACTCAATTATTAAGAGAACTAGTAAAATTAACAAGAGAACTCTTAACCTCTTTCCAAATTCTAATTTCAAAATCTCTACTTCAAGGAAACCGAGAAATAATACTGAGACATATACGACAGTTTGTGCAGATATGATCTCTATTACGAATTGCATTTGCCAAGGATATACAACACGAGTGAATAAGAAGAACAAAAATATTAAATATGGGTATAAAACCATAGAAAATACACGAGAAAACAGAAATTTGGTGGTGTCAGCAATTTTTTTCTTGAAAACCAAGAACTCAATTACGGATAAGATGAGGTACGAGTAGAAGCCAACTTTCATGTGCTGGAATACGCTTTCATAGATACTGCTAAAAACTTGAGTTATAACATTTGGAAAAAATTTAAACAGATAATGCATTCCAGTAAAAATCGCTAAAAAGAGAAGACTCCGAATGAATATGTATTTGCGATCGTCTAAATTCATTTATATCCCCTTTAGTAAATATTTTACTAAATGTAAATACATTAGTAGTAAACTGAAAAGTTTGATGTATATTAAAACTAATGTCTATTAAAAATAGATAGAATTAGACTCAAGTTGAATCTTTTCAGGACTATTTAATAGGAAGAATAAAAATTAAGGTATTTCTAAAAAATTACTTAAATCTCCAATTTTCTCAATCTTTTGGAAAGATTTTTCCTTCTTAGTATCTTCATAAAATCGTCTTCTCTCTGTTTCAGCTTACCCAAAAATGAATCCAGTTTATCAAAATTATTAAACCAATGTTCTTCTCCATTAACAATTATCTTTACGCCTTTTCGTTTTGAGTTAACTATGGCGTAAATGCCTCCAATCTCAGAATCATGTTTTATGTAGACTTTTTCACCTTTAAAATTTTCATCCTTCTCGTTTCCTTTTTTTGACCAGAAATTGTTTTTTAATAAAAAACTTCTATACATGCTCATCTTTTCACACACGACCTTTATTTTTTTATATTTTTCCAGAGTCATCTTGATGACCCTTAGAGTAGTATCCGAATAATATAAGATCAGTTTTAGTAATAGAATGCTGTGTTATCCATATTATATCCACGTATTACGCGAATTTTAATTCACGATTACTAATTTAACTCATCTTACTCAGATGCGTTAAAACATAAAACAACAATTTAGTATTTAAATTACAAAGTAAAGGGAAATTAGGTAAATACTAAAAAACAATTAGTTGGGGAGTTATAATCAAAAAACATCAATTTAGTATTTAAATTACAAAGCAAAGGGAAATTAGGTAATTTCCATCGGAAGTTTGTATTATAAGAACGGTTTTTCATTATAAGAATTCAATTTAAATATTAAATAAATAATTTGTATATAAGTATCGAAAAAGGAGATTAAGATTAAGCGAGGTAACCCCTTAAAATGATGGCAGAATGCGATTTCTATATAAATCTCTACGATGATTTCATCAAAACTAAAAACGATGAAAACGATAAGATTTTATGGAAAATGTATAAAATCCTCGATTTAATGAATATTACTAACGAAAACGATCCAAACGGGTTCATGGAAAATGGACTTCGAATGATTATGCTCCTCTTTAATAATTGTAATGTAAGCTCTTGTGATCTAAGTAGTTTTGATTTAAACGAGACCTCTTCTGATAAAAAAGAAGAATTACTTTTGCTGTTAAAAACAGAATTTACTTAAACTCTTTTTCAAATTTCCACACATCATCCTGTATTGTGTGTAGGTTTTTTACAACTTTACCCGATTTTTTATCTTCCATTTGTTTAGCGTCAAACATAGCCCTACCTATAGCTAAAGCTCGATCGTGATTTTCGTCAACAATTACCACTATGTTCCCCATTTTTATCGAGGGGTCAATTTTTGTAATTCCTGGTCTCATAACATCAGCACCATTTGTCACGAAACGTATTGCTCCTTTGTCAACAACTATTTTTTTTAAATCTACTTGCTTGTTTAAGAGGAGAGTTAAGACAGGAATGTAACCTTCGTTAGATTTCCATAATTTTAACACATTATTTACAGCATATAATGTATCTCCAGCATCAGTTTGTATTAGTTCTATTCGAGCTTTTTTAGGAAAAATCTGTTCTACAAACTTACCATCGTATTGATGTAAAATATCGTCTTGTAACTCTCTTATTTGAGATTTTTGGATAAAATGTCTAGTTTTTATATTCATAGTTCATAGATTGAATAAAAATCATTAAATAAAAACCTTTTATTTAGAAATTATCTGAATTTAAAATCAAAAAAGAAATCATTTTAAAATAAGATAGCAATAAAAAAAAATAACGCTATTAATAAATTACCTTAGAATTATAAACTAGTTCTGCGATTTTATGAAAAACTTGCTTAACATTATCTCCTGTTAAAGCTGAAGTTTCAAAATACGGAGCATTTAATTTTTCGCTTAGGTGTTCTGCCATGGGTAATATTATTTTCCTTTCTTCTTTTAAATCTGCTTTATTCCCGATTAAAATTCTCGGTACTCCACTAAGACCGTACTTTACTGCGGAACTATACCAATTGTTAATATTACTAAATGTGCTTGAGCGCGTAATATCAAACATTAGAACAATTCCGTCAGCACCGTTGTAATATGGGCGATGAAGCATATAGAATTGAGGTTGTCCGGCGATATCCCAAAACATTAGAGATACTGTGGCGTTTTTTTCCTCTAATTCAATTGGTTCTTTTAAAATTGAAACACCGATAGTCGGTAAATATTTTTCCTCAAACTGATTTGTAGCAAATTTCGTAAGAAGGCTCGTTTTCCCTACAGCGGGGTCCCCAATTACGATAACTTTATAAATTGCGTCAGTTTTCCCTGTAAAAACAAGTTCTTCTTTTTTTTTCTCGTTATTACTCATACGATTTTCGATCGCTTAAGTTTTTAAATTATTATTATAATAGATATAAACTTCTTATTTATATTATTTAACAATTTAATTCTACAATTTAAGCTTAAGGTTTTAAAAATGTATGTTTTAATGAAAAATATTTTTCAAAATTAACAGGTTTTTCTAAAAATTCTTTAAAAATTAATTTTTAACCATTAATTTGTTAATCCAAAAAGTAATTTTTTCCCCTAAATGTTTCTTAAGACTCTTTGGAGATTGTTTATCATCATTCAATAAATCATTCAATGAATTAGCAGAATCTAATATCGTTATTATTTGTGAAATTTCATACAACATTCTATGACCACCTGTAAACTCGAATATATCTTCTTTAATTTGTTCTAAAACTGCTTTAACAGCTTGGGGGTCGTCTGTGTTTTCTAAATTAGCTTTGAGATCGTTTAATTGATTTATTATTAAATCTTTCTTGTCTGTTGCTGATTCATCTCTTTCGATCGTATTCTCAACTTCTGGTTTTTTTGAAGGAGTAGAAGTTATATTCATTATTAACGATTTAATCGTATTTAATTCGTCTTCTAAAGATTCTTTGTTGATTTGTTTGATTAATTGCGGTACCAAACCTTTTATCTCATTTGTAGCTTTATATAATTCCTCAACTTTGTCTGTTAATTGCGTGATTTTCATGTTGGTTTGCCCCATTTTAGTTATAATGTCCAGACCAAATTTTTCTAATATTGAAGAAAAAGCGCTCATTTTTTTATCGAACTCTTTTAGGGAACCGGATAAATCTTCTGCATTTGAATCCATTGATTTCACTCTAAAGTAATAAATATTAAAATTCTTTAATTCCTTAAAAATTTTAGGGAGAATATTATATTGAATATATATAAGATCAATTTTTTATTCTCCTTATAAGTAAATAAATAATGCACAAAAATATAAATCCAAGTTTTTTGGGTTAATTAATTTCGCTTTTCAAATTTCTGTGATTACTTTGATTCAGTATATCAATATTCTCACCCGCGATGGTAAATCGTTATTGTTCCAAAATTACGGCAGTTCGGATGTCGATAGGGACTTGTTAGCGGGATTTTTAAGCGCTTTTTCGGGTTTTATGAAGGAGATAAGTCAGAGCGACATCAAATCCACAGCTACAGATGAATTCAAATATTATTACACCGTTATTGATGAGATTATAATTGTGGTCTGTACTGATCTTGAAGACGATGACGCAGTAGTTAACTCAAAAATTACTACTATAAGAGTAAAATTTATAGAACAGTATGGAGAAATTTTAAAGAGTGGTGAATGGTCGGGAAATCGTTCTATATTTACAGGATTTGAAGGGGAGCTCGACGACATTATCCTTGGCGAGATCAAGATATCAATAATCGGAACTGGGGGTGTTGGTAAAACAACTCTTTTACACCTTATCTGTGGAAAAGATATTAACCTCGAATATCAACCAACCATAAATGTAGATATCACGGATTATGATGGCACGGAGATAGGAATAGATCGCTCTATTGTGTTGTGGGACTTTGCTGGACAATCTAATTATAGAAAACTCTGGCCAAGATTACTCGATAGTACTAATATAGCTCTTTTAGTGCTTGATTCTAGTGTTGAAAATGTTAAACTCAGTAAAGATATAATTCGCGATATTTTAGACAAGCATTATAAGGATAAATTAGTTATTGGAATAGCAAACAAGCAGGATTTACCCAATCGACTCACTCCTAAATTTATTGAAAGAATATTATCCGAGATAGTAAGAGATCCTCCTATAAAAGTACACGGCATGATTGCGATTAACTCTGATTATCGAAAGATGATACACGCGATTTTAAGAGATGCAATAAATAAAGTTTACCAATAATTCTCAACCTAATTAGAAATCTTAGCGCAAGCATAAAAAATTTAAGAATTTCATAATTATTATTATATTATCTGATATTTTTTGATTGTGATGAAATTGATTGAATTTGAAATAGAGGATATATCATTTATTAACAGTGGAGCATTTAAAACGCTAAAATTACCAGAGTTAACTAGCGAAGAGAAATCTCTTATTGATCCAATTGTTGCGCCAACCTCCGGTTTAAGAATTCAAATACTAGATCAAATCGAAAAAAAAGGAAAGACTAAGTCAGTATTAACTAACAGAAAGCTTTTCCTGTTTCTCCGAGTATTTAAAGCTATTAGTCAACAATATAAGGAGATGAAAAAGGGTAAAGCCCTTAATATATTAATAGTTACCGATAATAGGCCGACAAAAAGCATTTTGTTACAGTATTGCTCTCAAATTTTTGCTTATGATGGATATGAAATTTACTATCAAGAGGATGAACCAGGAGAATCTAAGATTTCTGCTCCTTATGGAGCGGCCTCTGTTGCTTTACTGGAAGATATTAGTTTAGTCATTGTTTTAACTGCCTCTCATAATGAGTTGTCGTGGAATGGAATTAAATTTTATATTGATTATCCAATGCCGATGTCTGGGGATTTATTTAAAGAAATTTCTAATAAAGCACTAAATTTTCAAGAGATTAAATTTGATCCTAATTATAAACCCATTCCTATTGATGCTGAAAAGAAAAATAACGACTATGTAGTAAGTCTTATATCAAAAGTATTAGAAATTAAAAGTATTAAGAATAAAAAACTAGTAATTTGGCCTTATTTAGGTAAAGCTAGAGGAATTGTAACTTTATTTAAACGTTTAGGCGCTGATATTATTCTAATTGACGAGGAAATAAATCCTCCGAACCCAATAAAGGAACTTCGAGAAGATAAATTGAAACAAGTTATGGAATCAGAAGGTTCCGAAATTGCTATCCTTCTAGATGCAGATAGAGATAGAATTGCTTTGTACGTGAAACAGAATGGGGAATACAATTATTATATTCCCAATGAGATTTATTCTGCCTTACATAACATATTAGCTAAGGACTATCAAAAAAAAATCATAAACGTAAGAACAATTCCAAGTGACCTAAGAGGAGATGATACCAGTTTTATAAATATTTTAACTGGTGTAGGATATAAACATTTGGGCGTTATACTGTATTTTTTATTGGGAATAGAGGTCGATAAATCAAAAGTGGATAAAGCTATTCTGTATTTTGAGGATGAAAATAATAATTTAAGAAAAATTGATAACGCAAAACCTTTAAAACGACAATTATTTGACCTAATACAAAAAAACAACTTATTTGAGGAAGAATTTGTAATCGTAATGTGGGAAGAATCAGGAGGACATACGATCAATATATTAAATACTGTTGGAGCCGATAATAACGATAGTTTCCGATTTGATTCTAAGTTCCCAATTATCGCAGATAAATATCCCGTCCCTGCTCTAGTGTTAATAACAGAACTTATCGCTCGAGGCCATGAAATATCAAAGTCGATTGATTGGTCAATTAAAGGAATCAATAGAACTATTCCAGCGGTTGATAAGCAAAAAATTAAAATCATGAATAATTTTGCGAAAAACGACAACAGAACCATTTTAATTAAAGATAAAGAGTACAAAGTTAGTGCGTTATCTGATAATATTAATACTATAGATATTTTTCAGTTAAAAAGTAATAACTCAACTTTATACTTTAGACCAAGTGGTACTGGTCCAGAAGTTCGGTTTTATATATTTGGTGAACGCGAAACTCATTTAGAAGAATTAGAAGCAGTGCAAGATTATATAAAAATACATTATTCTTAACTCTCGAAATGTTCAAATTAAAATTTAAAGTGTAAATAATATGAAAGATGAAAGAAAAAAACTATGGGAACCTTCTGAAGAATGGATAAAAAATGCCAATATAACACGGTTTATAGAATTTGTTAATAAGGAATACGGACAGGAAATTAAAGGGGGAAAGGACCTATACAAATTTTCTGTAGATAAAATAGAAGATTTCTGGGATGCAATGTGGAAATTTTCTGACATAATCTCATCTAAACCTTATGACAAAGTAGTAGAGGATTTAAGCGTTTTTCCCGGCACCAAATGGTTTCCTGGCGCCCGTTTAAACTTCGCAGAAAATCTCCTGAAGTATAAAGACGATCAATTAGCTTTTGTATTTCAAGGCGAAACTAAAGTAACCAAACAAATAACTTTCAAAGAATTAAACAAAACCGTTGCTCGTTTAGCAAAATCACTTAAAGAAATGGGTGTTAGAGTAGGGGATCGAGTTGTTTCTTATATTCCAAATTTAATTGAAACACCCGTTGCCATGTTAGCAGCAACAGCGATTGGAGCAACCTGGGCGTCTTGTGGCGCTGAATTACAACCTAACGCAGTTATAGATAGATTTGGCCAAATCGAGCCAAAAGTTTTATTTACTGTAGATGGCTACTTTTATAGAGATAAAGAATTTAACATCATTTCAAACGCTAAAGCTGTAGTCGATGCGATTCCATCGATTGAAAAAGTTATTGTTGCTTCTTATATCTCCCAAGGAAAGCCAAATATTAGTAGTATTCCTAACGCTGTCCATTGGGACGATTTCATGTCTAAGGATGAGGACCCAACTTTAGATTTTGAACAATTGCCTTTTGACCATCCTTTATATGTTATGTTCTCCTCTGGAACAACAGGGGCGCCAAAATGTCTTGTTCAAAGTACTGGTGGGGTATTAATCAATCATTTAAAGGAGCTTATTCTTTCAACTGATTGCAAAAGAAGTGATGTGCTCAATTATATCACTGCTCCTTCTTGGATGATGTGGAATTGGCTCATTAGTGGACTAGCAGTGGGTTGTACAATATTTCTATACGATGGTAATCCTCTCTACCCCGATCCCTTGAGATTTTTTGAATTAATAGAAAAGCATAAAATATCTATTTTTGGTACTAGTGCTGCCTATATCCATTATTTAATGGGACTTGGCGTTAAACCCGCCGAGAAATACGATTTAAGCGCGTTAAGAGAAATTTCGCAAACCGCGTCAACGCTTTCCCCAGAAGGTTTTGAGTACGTTTATAGAGAAATTAAAAAAGATCTCTTTTTTAATTCGATTAGTGGAGGAACTGACATTAACGGTTGTTTTGCTGGGGCTATTCCAATTCTACCAGTTTATTCCGGTGAATTACAAGGTAGAGCATTAGCAATGAAAGTTGAGTCTTATTCCGAAAAATCTGAACCAATTGAAGATGAACAAGCAGAACTTGTGTGTGAAGCTCCAGCACCATCAATGCCGATTTACTTTTGGGGTGACGACGATAACATGACAAAATACAAAGCAGCTTATTTTGATTATTATAAAGATGTAGGAAAAATGGTCTGGAGACATGGCGACTATATCGTAATTCACAGCGATACGGGCGGCATAACATTCTGGGGTCGATCAGATGCAGTTTTAAAACCTTCTGGTGTTAGAATTGGGACGGCTGAAATTTATAATGTTGTCGAACAACTTCCTGAAATAGCAGATAGTCTTGTTATAGGACAAAAATGGGAAGGAGATATTCGTATTATTATGTTCGTCTTAGTAAACGAAGGCTTCGAGCTCAACGACGATTTAAAAGCCAAGATTAGGACAACTTTGCGTGAAAAAACCTCTCCTCGACATGTTCCAAAATTAATTTTTCAAACCCCTCCAGATGGCATTCCTTACACCTTCAGTAATAAAAAAGTTGAAATAGCGGTGACAAAAATCATCCATGGTATGTCAGTAGCTAATCGTGGGGCTTTACGTAATCCTAATTCCCTCGATTTCTATATAGAAATGAAGGATAAACTAAAATAAAAAAAAAACAGTTCCAATTATTTTTGTTTGCTTTTTTTCCATTTTTTTATTTAATAATATGTATCAGGATATGAATTTTCTTTAGGAAACAGAACATTAATAATTTCCCTTGATTCATGTTTTATCTTGGCATCTTTTATAATGTAATTTATCTCTTCAAAACTCCTGTCCCCTAAGATTAACTTGAACAAGAATGATCCAGGTATTTGAAGATCACACGATTCTTCTTTCGGATATCCTTTTTCTATTTTAATAGAAGAAATTTGCCCATTATTAAAAGATAAGATAAATATTGTTTTGTAATTACTTATTCTTAAGTCTTGAGTTAGACCCTGAAAATTTGAATTATGAATTCTATTTTCTAATATTGGTTTTATTGTTTCTAAATATAATTCTAAATTTGGAACCTTTATTTGCCAACCATAAGTGTCATACGTTGTTCCTCCAAGTTCATCAATAAGTTCCGCTAAGTCTGTATCCTCCCTAACAGCCAAGTCAACTTGATCTGGATTTTCAATACTGGTGATTTCTTTAGTAAATTGAAGTATTTTTATCCCACATT
>Ga0209991_10000561_pt1 | contig 16427 bp, 15 predicted proteins | sample ChitaG_FD_183167 | JGI IMG/M metagenome (GOLD analysis project Ga0209991, IMG submission 183167) | Deep subsurface microbial communities from South Pacific Ocean to uncover new lineages of life (NeLLi) - Chile_00310 metaG (SPAdes)... | ecosystem: Environmental > Aquatic > Marine > Oceanic >...
AAGTCGAAGTCCACGAGGTTGAATTTTCGGCTAATATCAGCACGGCCATCAGTTTCGTAGTCAAGAGGTGAACCTGAGTAGTCAATACCTAGACCTTTTTCGGTGTAATCCAGATTCATATCCATGTCAGAATAAGTGTAGGCAGCCGTAGCCTTGATCCTGTTAGTGGGCCTCACGTTAATACGTGCTGTAACCATGGGCATGGTAAATTCGTAGGGAGCCATCAGCTCATAAAAAGAGAGTGTTGTAAAATTCGTAGTATTTTCACCCTCAGAAAAGCCAGGAAGGAAAATTCTTGAATTGTTGTCATAGTCGCGGTAGCTCCCTTCAAGGTAGAAATCAACTTTATCAAGGTTGACCTGGAAGCCTGCCTTATACTCTAATTTCAATTCATCAACAGGTTTGTCAAATTCGAATTCGTCGCGGTTTACATCGATAGTGGTTGTGCTTTCTCCTGATTTATGCTGTCTGTCAAAAGATACGAAAAGCTTTGTTTTATTTGAAAATCTGATATCAAAATAGAGATTATCGACATTTCTCTCGAAACTGTAGGTGTGGAAATCGCCGCCAGTCGTCGTGCTGATATCTGCCAGGTCATGGGGGAGTATGAGATCTTTGTTATAGTAGGTGGATTTGCGGTGACCGTAGCGAAAATTGAAGTATCCATACTTTTTTAAGGTAAAACCGAAACTCTCGAAGGGGTCTCCTCCGATTGTTGAAGCATAGACGTTGAAAAGATCAAAGTAGTTTTTGTACTTTCCGGAAGGAAGGATATCAAAATTCAAGCCTAGGAGGCGTGGTCCCTGTCTGAAGTTAAGATCTTCATAGTACTTATCGATATTCCCGTTGACATCGACATAGCGATAACCGAATTCGAAATTTCCCTTCAATTTAATGTTGTCATTATTGTCGGCTTGGAGAACGCTTGAAGAAGCAAGGAAAATCATACTCAAGATGATTATAAGAATTTTATTCTTTTTCATTTTTTACTCCTTTCCTTATTTGATGAAGTGAGGATCCAACTGGGAGCCATGAATGGCGGAATGACAATTCGTGCATACGGATTCAGCCGTAAACCGAGTGTGCCAGATGGGTGCAGAGATGTGGCAGGAGAAACAGAGGTCAGCCGTGCCCTGATGTGTCAACATGTGACGGTTGACTGATCCGTGGGGATCATGGCAAGAAGTACATCCCTCGACTCTTATAGCGCCGTGTTCATAGATGAATGGGCCTTGCTTGTCAGTGTGGCATTTATAGCAAGTTTCTTGTTTAAACCCACCAAGCCTTGTTCTTAACGATGGCTCATGATTCTTGTGGCAGTCAGTGCATTTAACCATGCCTTCAGTAATTCTGTGTCTCTCGTTCAGAGCGAGCTTTTGAGCAATTTCCTGATGGCAGCTCAGGCAGAGCTTGTAGCCTTTCTTTGTGAGGAGCATATCTTTTCCCATTTCAGGATGAGCCTGGTGGCAGTCAGAGCATGTCACAGAACCTTTCATATGGTTACTTCCCAGAAAGACAAAGTTTTTGTTTTCCTGGCTGTGGCAGTTCAAGCATTTTTCTGTCTTATCTGCCGCTAGAGTGGCAGCATCAAAGGTAAAAATTGCTTCAATTTCTCCTTCTTCCGCATGGATGCTCCCAGGACCATGGCAGGCCTCGCAACCTTTGATTTTTAAGTTCTTTTTTTCTGTCAGGTAATGAATGGACATTTTGTAATTTTTATATTGTTCTTCGTGGCATTCCATGCAGGTTTCAGAACCGACATACTCTCCCTGGACATCAACTTCTTTTGCAATGAGAGAGGGAATAACTAAAAGAATAATGAGGAATAAAAATACAGATGCGAATAGCCCAACAATTAAATTGTTCTTGTTCATCGTTCTCTCCTTCAGAGGGAATTTTAAAAAGTTAATTCCTTTTTTATATAGTTTAACATATAAAAAATTATTAATGGTCCAACGGAGTAATGATGAAAGAAAGTATTTATGTTCTGGGTTCATTCCATGAATTCTGATAATATGATACTTTTTATATAATAAATATAGTTATTATATTAAAGATAATATTTATACACATAATAAAATTAATTGTCAAGCGCAAATTATATAAAATTATCGAGATTATTTAATGAATTGATGAAATATTTAGTCGCTTGGGAGAAAAAGGGGACAAGTGTGGATAAAAAAAATGGGACGACAATTCTCATTTTTCTTTTTTCAAAAGAGATGAGATTAGTGATTTTTCTTTTTGGAAAGCCTAATGAAGAATAGGGAATTAATGACTTTTGCCTTTGCTTCTTGCTTTAGCTTTCTTTTTTGCTTTAGCCTTAACTTTCTTTTTATTGGAGATTTCAATGAGGTCCTGGAGAGTTATACTTCCGAAATAATCTTTTAAGAGTCTACTTGCCTCTTTCCAGATATCATACGTTGCACAGATGGGAATAAGGTGGCAGTAATCATCATCGTCGACACAATCAACCAAGCAGCATGTCCCTTCTAAAGCATGGAGGATTTCACTCAGTTTGATATCAGAAGGACGCCTGGCTAGGGTATAGCCTCCGCCTGCTCCACGGATACTTTTTACAAGCCTGTTAATTTTAAGAGGGATGACGATTTGTTCCAAGTAACGAATCGATATTTCTTCCTCATCGGACACACTTTTGAGTATGATAGCTTCATCTCCATTATTATAATGATGCGCAAGATTTAACATTAGACGGGCCCCATACCTTCCTTTTGTGGAGAGCTTTATCATGACTTCCTCCTTATTAGAAAGATTTTATAAAAAATAATACCTGATATTAACTTATTTGTATTTTTATTTCAACATAAATTTATAGAAATTATAAGATTTATACAAGTGCTAACTGTTTGTGTAAACATCTCTCAATATTGAAACGGACAGAGACTCCAATGTATAAAAGGCGATCAGGCTTGGTGATTTAGAGAACCGTTTGAAGGGAAGCTCAGGCCAGTGCCGGGCTCAGACTTTGTCGTCATGGTGAGAACCAGGCCGCATTTTGTGTGGGGACATCACTTCATAATAAAGTCTGACCCAACCGCCTGCCCGGTTTCAGGCTTTGTTCTTCTTTTTATAGTTCTTTACGTTTTTACACTAATTTTGATAAAATCCCAAAAGATGAAAAAGGCTGCCTGGGTTATCGTTTTCCTTTTCTTTTTAGGAGGATTAAAATTAGTGGGTAAAAAAGGGGATATAATATCTTTTTACTGTCATTGCGAGCCTATCTGCATATATGCACAGGTAGTGGAGTTGGAAGAAGTGTGGCATTCTAATAAGCTAGGAAAGAAAAAGCAGCCTGTCCTCTTGTATGTTGAAGGAGCTGACTTAATGAGTAAAAATTCAAAAGAAGGGAAAATCACTATGGGAGAGTTGTTGCCGCGGGAGATACAAGGCTGGAAAGCCGAAGGGAAAGATGAGATCTATGACCCTCAGACAATTTTTGACTATATTGACGGTGCAGGAGAGGTCTACCGGTCTTATAATTTTAAAAAACTTCTCGCGAGACGCTTTATTAAAGAAGGCCAGCCTGATATCGTTGCTGATTTATTCGATATGGCATCTTCCAAGGATGCATTTGGAGTTTTTACACACGACCTTGAAGGAGATGACGCAGGGATCGGACAGGGCTCGACTTATAAAGGAGGGCTTCTGTCATTCTGGAAAGATCGTTTCTTTGTTTCCCTTTATGCTGAAGAGGAAACAGAGGATGCCAAAAACGCTTTGTTTGCATTGGGGAAAATAGTAGATTCTTCTGTCGAGAAAGAAGGGGAGAAGCCTGACATTGTTTCCTTCTTACCCCAGGAAGATCTCGTTGAAAAAAATGTTCACTATTTTCACAATCATATGATTTTAAATTATCATTTTTATGTTTCTGATGAGAATATTTTACTCCTCGACCAGCAAACAGAAGTAGCGCTCGGAGTTTACAGACTAAAAGATGAGAAAAGTTACCTTCTGCTGGTTCGTTATCCAGAAATCAAAAAAGCTTCCCGGGCCTATGAAAGCTTTACAGAGATATATATGCCGGATGCTCGGAAATTGGGCATGGTCCAGACAGAAGATTTGAAATGGACCGGTGCTAAAATTAAAAATGATTTTCTTATCATCATTTTCAATGCGCCTTCAGATTCCTTTGCAAAAGAAATGATAGAGAAAGTCGATAAGAAAATAAACCAAATATAATTGATGTTTTATCATAAAAACAAATTTCTCGCTTTTTGCTAGTAAAAAAGGAGGAAAGAATGAGCAAGAAAATCATCACCCGGCGTAATTTCCTTCGAGTTGCGGCAATGACTCCTTTTGCGGGAGCATTTGCTAGTAGCATGAAAATTCCGGGAAGAAAAGAGGCAACCAGAGAAGCTAAGGTTGTTCTGATAAGAGACAAGAATGCCCTGATATCTTTTAAAAAGCCTGACCCTGATGTTGTCCAGAAAATGCTTGATGATGCCGTTTCTGTATTATTAGGAGAAAAAACCCCTGTAAAAGCATGGAAGAAGCTTGTAAAACCATCCGACATAGTCGGGATCAAGAGTAATGTCTGGGGACCAATTCCAACGACAAAAGAAGTTGAACATGCTTTGAAAAGAAGAGTCATGGATGCTGGTGTCCCGGAGGAAAACATCGGTATTGATGACAGAGGAGTAAGGAGGAATCCGATATTTCAAAAGGCCACTGTGTTGATAAATGCGAGGCCGGCTCGAACCCACCACTGGTCTGGTATGGGCGGATGCATAAAAAACCACATTATGTTCGTCCCCAGCCCTCCCGCCTATCACGGTGATTCCTGTGCAGATTTGGCTACACTCTGGGAAAAACATAATCTTATTGAAAGGACTAAATTGAATGTACTGGTCATGCTTAATCCTCTCTTTCACGGTATCGGTCCCCATCACTACAGCGATAAGTATGTCTGGGAATACAAGGGCATTCTGGTTAGTCAGGATCCTGTGGCCGTGGATGCTACAGGCGTTCGTATTCTACAGGCCAAGCGAAACCAGTTTTTCGGCGAAGAGAGGCCTTTGCAACCTCCGGCAAAGCACATCTTTCTTGCTGATACGCGGCATAACCTCGGCGTGAGCAACTCTGACCAGATAGAGCTTATAAAGCTGGGTTGGAAGGAAGGAATCTTAATCTAGAATAGAGAAAGGCAAGAGAACTAGTTTCAGTCTCTCGGCCCAAAAATTTTAGTTCCGATTCTCACGATATTGGCGCCTTCTTCTAAAGCTACCCGGTAAGAGTTTGTCATTCCCATGGAGAGATATTTCATTTCAACTCCAGGAAGATTTAGGGTTTTTATCCTGTCGAATAACTTTTTCGTCTCAATAAAGTAAGGCCTGGCGTCTTCCGGGTCACCAAACATAGGTCCCATGGTCATGAGCCCTTCAACTTTAATATTTTTAAGAGCTGTTATTTTGCTGATAAGATTTTCTGCGTCTTCAGGAAAGATGCCGAATTTTTGTTTTTCCCTGCCGCTGTTTATCTCTATGAGGACAGGCATGGTTTTTTCGTGCTGGCCGCATCTTTTATCGATTTCTGTGGCGAGCTCTGTGGAGTCGACTGTCTCGACCATATCGAATATCTCAACTGCCTTTTTAACCTTGTTTCTCTGAAGGTGTCCTATGAAGTGCCATTTTACCCTGTGGCCGACAACCTTGAAGGCTGCGAGAGCTTCCTGGACATAGTTTTCTCCGATGATTCGGATACCTGCTTGCGCGGCCCTCAAAATCTCTTCGGGCGACCTTGTTTTGGCTGCCGCCATAAGCTCGACCCCTGCAGGCAGTTCTTTGAGGATTCTCTTTACATTTTCTTTAATCATTGCCATTTGAACAATGGGGCCAGGCTCCATTGTTTTCTCTTTACATTTTCTTTAGTAATTGTCGGGAACTTTGAGTCCTTTTATCACTATTGTTGCAGCAAGATTAAACCTTAATCAAACGCCTGAAAAATTGCAAGGACATGATCAGTAAAAAACGGGCAGTATGAAGGTACTATTCCAAACATCTATAGGTTTGATCCACCAAACCCCCCTTTTTCTTCTCTCAATTCCAGTCTAGCTAGCCTAGCGGGCCTGTGCTATAATGTGCTACCTTAACGGAACCATCCTTCAGAGGATTCAATTCATGGTCGATAGAAAAAAACTTGAAGAAAAATTCCTTGCACACAGCTTTACTGACTTCAAATGGATTGGTCCCCAGAAAATTGTAAAGATTGGGGACGGTTCCATTTTTTTTATTTAAGAGGAGAAAAATTGAACTGTCTCTTACAAAAAGCCTGACCTAGAGATATGAACATCAGAGAAAAGCTTGAGGAGATAGAGGAAAAGACCTTATCACCCAAAGCGTGTTTAAGTTCGAAGTCGAGAGGGAGGGAGAGGCCCGTAGCTCTTCATCCCTTAAGGACCGATTTCCAGCGGGACAGGGACCGGATTATTCACTGCAAATCCTTCCGTAGATTGAAGCACAAAACCCAGGTTTTTCTTGCTCCTTTTGGCGATCATTACAGGACGCGGTTAACTCACACCTTAGAAGTCTCTCAGATAGCCCGGACCATCACCAAAGCTCTCCAGTTGAATGAGGATTTAACCGAGGCTATTGCCTTGGGCCATGACCTCGGACACACCCCCTTCGGCCATGCTGGAGAGGAAACTCTGGCAAAACTTCTGCCCGATGGCTTCAGCCATTACGAACAAAGCCTTCGGGTGGTGGATAAGCTTGAGTATGAGGGGAAAGGATTAAACCTGACCTTTGAAGTCAGGGACGGTATTTCTAAGCATTCAAAAGGACGGGGTGAAATTCTTGATGATGAAAAGAAGAATATGCCCTTGACTTTGGAAGGCCAGGTAGTCAGGGTCTCGGATGTTATTGCATATGTCAATCATGACATTGATGATGCTGTGAGGGCTGAGGTCCTAAAAGAAAAAGATATCCCTTCACACCTGGTTCAGATTTTAGGCGAATGGCATGCTTCACGCATCGATAGAATGGTAGAGGATGTTGTTGAGGCCAGTTTGAAGTCAGGCCTTAAGAAAATTGCTATGAGCAAAGACATAAGAAAAGCTGTCATGGAGCTTCGCGATTTTCTCTATGAAAGAGTATATTTTAATCCTCAATCAAGAGTTGAGCTTAAAAAGACAGAGAAAATTATTACAGACCTCTTTGAGTATGTCCTGAAAAGTCCAGAAGATTATATCAAGCCCTATCCCCAGGGAGATTCTTTAGAGAAAAGGGCAGGGGATTTTATTGCTGGAATGACTGACCGCTATGCTCTGGGCTTGTATGAGAAGCTTTTCTATCCTCGTTCCTGGCCCGGCCTGTAGAGGAGGAGACAAGCTGCTTTTTTTACTTCGATATCTTCCTATTTTCTCCCCCTTTTTTTACCAAAGAAATTATTATTTCTCAGGGAAAATTCTAGCGAGAAAGTCATGAAAAGGATAAGCAGAGATTCTTTTACTAATCCTTCTCCCTTTATTCCCTGTAAATACTATTATTCCTCTCTTTGGCCTCATATGTCTCAAAATTGTAAGTCCCACCCATTGTTCGAAAAGCTTTCCCCAGTATTCTGATATAAAATCTGAAGAGCCCAGAACTTCTGCTGACGCGTTTGTAACTCCAGTATCAAAGAAAATAAACTTTGGTGCTTTTTGGACTTTTCCTCTTTCTCCTGATGGAATAAGAGATTCAATTCTCTCAACAATAAGGCAGTCCTCAAGAATTCTGTAATACTCAGAAATGGTTGGATGGGGTACGCCTACGTCCTGAGAGAGAGATCTTAGGCTTACAAATTTTCCCTATTCTTCAGCAGAAATTTTAAGGAATTTTGCGTATTCTCCGATTTTCCTTAGAAGGGATTCAGCTCTAACCTCTTCTTGAATATATGTTGTGATATAAGAGTAAAGGAGTTTTTCTGCTAAATTTTCGTTTCCTTTATTGACAAGAGTAAATATTTCTGGAAGCTTTCCATAGTTGAGTATTTTTTTTAAAGTTTCAATATTACTTGGCATTATTAAGTCTTTGTATTCATTTATGAGCAAGGGATCCATTCTATAGCTTAAAATTCTTCCTGGAAGGAGATTGACACCTTTTCTTTTCAGCTTTCTTGCGGATGAACCTGTAATGGCAAATATTTTTTTTTATCAATCAAAATTTGGACAATATCAAGAAGTTCCGGGATTTTTTGAACCTCATCTATAAAAATATATTTTTCCTTTGCAGATAGTATTTCATCTTTAATGTGGGAAGGATTTCTTTCAAACTTTAACCTTTCCGAAGGATCCATAAGATTGTATTCTATATGGGAAAATTCGTTAAAAATCTTTGAAACTAAGGTTGTTTTTCCGGCTTGTCTAGGACCGAGGAGAAAGAACGATTTATTATTCTTTAGAGCCTTTTTAATCTGATTTCGAGAATTCTGTCTATCATGGTTACCATTTTAGGCTAAAATGGTAAGTAAATCGACCATTTTTTATAAATTTTATAAAAAAGAAAGAATGGAGAACAAAATTGCTAATCTTGCAATTCTATAAATCCCAGCACTCTATGACGTTTTCTGCCTTAGTATATATCTCACTACTTTGGGAAAATCTTCCTCTTCGACAAAGTATAGGCGGCCCTCTTTATCAATTGCATAAGCAAATCCCTCTACGTCTAATGAAGCAATATGGGTTCCCTTTTCAAAAATATCCAGTTGATTAGGAACTTCTTTACTCAATGTTCTTATTGTGACGTATACTCTCTCTTTATATTCAAAAGCTGATACAGTAGGAAAAATTATCCCGATGCCTCGAGGTATAGCCTTAGTAATCATCAAGGGCTTAAAGGCTTTGTTTTTTCCTTTAATAGACCAGGCAAACTTATTTTTTTCATACACGTTGATTTCATACTTGTGAGGATTAAGTATAAATATTTTCCCATCCCTTGATCTATCCAGTCTCATAGGAAATTTTAATTGAGGCCAGTCCTTGTATTGAGAATACTGGGATGGAATCTCGAATGGCTCCCCAAAAGAATCCAGATGTTTTCCTTCCTGGCTGATTACGTGAAAAATGTGATTATCCTTTAGCCCTAAGACTACGGCATTTTCTTCTGAATAGGGGATAATATGGATTGCTTGAAAATCTAACTTAAAAGAGCGAAGAAATTCTCCTTCTTCATCAAAAAGGAGTAATTTTATTCCGTTTCCTCCCAGCAGATAGATTTTTCCCTTTTTTGTCACAGCCATTGTATTAATACGGGAAACTTCTTTAGGCCCTTCCCCTTTCTTTATTTGCACACTCTTTATGAAATTCCCTTTATTATCGAATTTCTGAATTCTTGAATTTCTGATGTCTAATACATAGATATTTTCTTCTGAATCCAGATCAACGTCATTGACAAGGCTAAACATCAAGTTTTCATCTCCGGTTTCCACCCCGATACTGAGATCTTCTATCAACACAAAATCGTCTGAATTTTTAACCAATGTGGATCCAGAAAATGAATTCATGAATGCTAAAAAACAAAAAATGACTGCTATAAAAGGTATTTTTCTCATTTTTCCCTCCCTTATCTCAATTATAGTTTGCGAAAGAATGGAAATCAAACCTTTATGTTGATGTCAGACTTTTGTAAACTTTATTATTTGTTTTCGTATTTGCTTAGTCCTTGAAATCCCAACTTTTTGTCTTATCGGAATTCAAATTATAAAAGTTACTAAGGTCTGATCCCATTGACTTCCCATCGACTTCATGCGAACCAGAGGCATTTTGTGTTTGCACTTTACGTACAGCAGGATTTGCCTTATGATTATTAAGGAGATTATGTGATGAAAGTAATAAGCGATTCCTTAAGTTTATCAACGCGCGGATTTAACGACATGAAGGATCTTACCGGAGAAGTTTCCAAGAAGCTTTCTGGGAGTGGGCTTCAAGACGGTATTGTCAATCTGTTTGTCCCTGGATCCACAGGTGGCCTGACGACCATCGAGTATGAATCCGGTCTGGTTAAAGATTTCTCTGAGCTTATGGAAAAGGTAATCCCCAGCGGTGTTACATATCATCATGATGCAAAATGGGGAGACGGAAATGGGTTTTCTCATGTCCGGGCCTCACTCTTGGGGCCTTCCCTGACGGTCCCTTTTTCCGGCGGAACGCTGAATCTTGGAACATGGCAGCAGATTGTTTTTCTCGATTTTGACAACCGCTCCCGTTCCCGCACAATCCTCCTTCAATTTATGGGAGAATGAGCGAAAATCCAGAGAAGCTAAAAAGGCAAAATAATAGACAGGATCAAATAAGCTAAAGAAAGATAGAGGAAGAGTTGAAAAAGCAAACCGGAGAAAGAATAATAATTAACGGGAGCTAGGATTATAATTAACGGGAGACAGTATTATAATTAACGGGAGACAGAATTATAATTAACGGGAGACAGAATTATAATTAAAATGTCATTGCGAGGAGCGGAGCGACGTGGCAATCTCATCCTGTTTTTTTCTATAAAGGGATTTGATTCATCAAACCATGACATCCGGAGAAATAAGTATTATCTCTCCATATTTTCCATATTTTAGAATGACTGATATCAAAGACAAACTCAAACAGCTAAAAAAAGAAAGAGAAGCTCGCTCTAAATCGCAGTTGATCAAGGGAACCTGGGAAGAAATTGATAAAAATGAAGAGCTCTCAGTCAAAGAGAAACTGCAGCGCCTCATAAACCTAACCCGGGAAGAGAAAAAATCTAAACCTCAAAAACCGCCTTTTGAACCTATTGAAAGGGAGCCCATTAAGTTTTTTGAAAATCCTTATCCTCTCGATGTAAAATACGGAAAAATTACCATTTCCTCAGGTCTGGATATAAAAGGAGATATTCTCACCTTCTTGAGCAAAGAAAGCGCATTCGAAAACCTTAACCTCTCGACAGCCCTCTTCATTGACCTGGAGACCACAGGCCTCTCAGGAGGAACCGGGGTTATCCCATTTCTTGTGGGCATGGGCTATTACAGAGATGATAGATTCTATGTGGCCCAGTACTTCCTCGGAGAACTTGCCGAGGAGGAAAGGATGATTCAGGAGCTAAGCCAGTTTTTTTCTCAGATGAACTTTCAATCCGTGGTCACATTTAACGGAAAGGGTTTTGATATCCCCATACTTGAGACTCGATTCATTCTCCACAAACAGCCTTTGCTCCTCAGCGACCTTCCCCATCTTGATTTTCTCTATTCAGCCCGAAGTCTCTGGAGGCACAAGCATGAAAACTGCAGGCTTTACCATCTTGCCCGTGAGGTTGTCGAAGCAGACCGCTCAGAAGATATTCCTTCAGCCGAGATTCCCTGGAGATATTTTCAATACTTAAACACGGGAAATTTTGAATTGATTGAGCCTATCCTCTACCACAACCAGGAAGACATTCTTTCTCTTTTAGGAGTTGTTATTGTCGGCTCTCTCATCTTTTCTGAAAAGAAAGATGCGGAGCTTCCAGATGCCATGGATCTCTACGGAGCAGGGAAGGTCATGGAAAACGTCGGAGAGGTCGAGAAGTCTGTTCAATTTTTCAAGCGGGCCCTTGATGGGAAATTATCTGATGAGATATCGCTTATGGCCAAGAAAAAGCTTTCATATTATTTCAAGAAAAAGCAAGATTGGGAAAGGGCTGTTTTATTGTGGAAGGAGATGGCCTCTTTAAATATAACCTCAAAAAATCAGCTCTCGTCGTTTAGAGAGCTTGCTATGTACCTTGAACACAAAGAGAAGAAATACGAAGAGGCAAAAAAGATAGCAGAAGAAGGGTTTGTTCTCTCATTCAACCTTTCTTCTTCTTACGAGAAGGATTTTGCCCACAGGCGCGAAAGGCTAAAGCGAAAAATTCAGAGGCAGAAAGAAAAGATGTAAGGATTTGATTCATCAAACCCTCATTTTATAATTGGAAGAAAATGGGTCTGTCCCCATTTTTTGGAGTGCGAGCGTGGAACTTAAGGAATTCAAGGATTATCTGAATTCTCAAAAGCTTAAATTCACCCGAACAAGACGTCTGATCTTCAGGGAGATATTTTCCGATACAAAAGTTCATCCTAATGCCTATGAAATTCACCGCAGGCTTAAAAGTAAAGGCCACAAAGTTTCCCTGGCAACGATCTACCGGACAGTAAACCTCCTGGTGAAAAGCGGCCTGGTGAATGAGATAGACTTTGGAGAGAACCACAGCCACTACGAGCCAGGAGTTGTCAAGGCAGCCCATGGCCATCTGGTCTGTCTTTCTTGCGGCGAGGTTAAAGAGTTTTCACACGCGAAAATCCAAGCAATCATAAAAAAGATAGGAAAAGAAGGTCACTTCAAGACGGATAAATTTTCAATCCAGGTTTTTGGCTACTGTAAAAACTGCCAGAAAAAATAACAAAAAATGTAGGTGCTTGATTTATCAAACACACATTTCACTTTAATGTAAGGATTTGATTCTTCAGACCTACCTTTTGATTATTCGTGAAAAAATAGATATTATTTCCCCTTAATTTAAAGAGGTCCAAACATGGAAGCAATGATTTTAAATAAGTTCGCTCTTATTGACCAAAATCCTCTAGAGCTTGTTGACCTCCCCAACCCTGAAGCTGGCCCTGAGGAAATACTCATTCGAGTCAAAGTTTGCGGCGTCTGTCATACTGACCTTCATACAGTAGAAGGCGAACTCCCTCAGGTTAAATTGCCCATAATCCCTGGCCATGAGGTTGTGGGGATTGTTGAGAAACGGGGGAATAATACCTCCCGCTTTAAAGAAGGAGACAGAGTTGGCGTTGCCTGGCTTCATTCTGCGTGCGGCCGGTGCAGGTTCTGCCAGCGAGAAAACGAGAATCTCTGTGAAAGCGCACGCTTCACAGGATACCATGTCAACGGTGGATATACTGAATACATGGTTATTCCGGAAAAGTTTGCCTATCCCATCCCTGAAATATTCTCTGACGAAGAAGCCGCTCCTCTTCTTTGTGCCGGGATTATCGGCTACAGAGCCCTGCGCCTGAGTAAAGTAAAGCCCGGCCAGCGCCTTGGCCTCTATGGTTTCGGAGCTTCTGCTCATGTGGCCATTCAGGTAGCTATCCACTGGGGATGTGAGGTCTATGTTTTTACCCGGAGCAAAGAACACCGTAAGCTTGCCCAGAAACTCGGTGCTGTCTGGACAGGGACGTCAAAAGATGAGCCTCCTACAAAAATGGACAGTTCTATCATTTTTGCTCCTGCAGGGGAGTTGGTGCTTGATGCGTTAAGAGTTCTCGATAAAGGTGGGACAGTGGCTCTGGCTGGAATTTATATGACTCCAATTCCTGAGATAGACTATGTGAAATATCTCTACCATGAACGGACACTTCGCAGTGTGGCAAACGCAACAAGGCAGGATGGAGAGGAGTCACTTCAAATTGCGGCTGAAATTCCTATTCGAACAACAACTCAACTTTTTCCTTTAGAAGAAGCGAATAAAGTTCTGCAACTTCTCAAAGTAGGCAAAATAAATGGAGCAGCCATCCTCAAAATCTCCGACTAATAAGGACTTTGTTGTTGTGAAGAACGAAGCAGTATAGTCATCTCATACTGTAAAAATGTCATTGCGAGATCCCGAAGTGAGCGTGGCAATCTCCACCTTTTTTTTATGTAGGACTTTAATTCATCAAACCTACATTGTATTTCCTTAGATTTAATTAACTTAAAAAATCCATTAAATTCTGGCATAATAAAGAACACCTTTAACCAATGCGCCCGTAGCTCAGCTGGATAGAGCGTCTGACTACGAATCAGAAGGTCGCAGGTTCGAGTCCTGTCGGGCGTACCATGTTTTCCCCTATTTTTTATTGCCTAAAAAATATTTTTCTCACTTAGCAAGAGAGATCTTGATAAATAATCTAGAGAAGGATAACGGCATCGACAAACAGTTCATATTTTGTGTCTTCGTTTAGGTCATGAATTAGGACTTTTTCAACAGTTCGCATGCCCTGGATTTCTAATAGCTCAGATTTGTAGAGAATTTTGACATTTGCATGCTTCAATTTTGTAGTTAATTCTTCACTTGCGGAAACATCCTTTCCTGGGGTCAAAAAAACCACTCTGGGAATGTGTTTGCTCAATTCAATGGCAGCTGTAATAGACTGCTCTCCTCTATCGGCGATGAGTGTTCTTTTTTCCTTAAAAGGGGAGATGTCACTGGCATCATGAAAAACACCTTTGTTTAAGAATTCTTTTTCTCCTGCGATTTCCCCGGAGATCTTTTCGTCTTCGGCCACGGTTTCTGGAGCATGTCCTTTTTTGTTCTGGTAATTTTTTATTGCATCCCTGAGAGCATCAGCGGCGAGGTTTGAACAATGCATTTTTATCGGCGGTAATCCATCCAATTCATCAGCTACATCTTTTCGTGTGATTTTTAAGGCCTCTTCCAGCGTTTTTCCCTTCGCCATTTCCGTGATCATACTAGCTGTGGCTACAGCAGAGCCGCATCCAAATGTCTGGAATTTTATATCCTTGATTCGATCGTCTTTGACTTCAATATAAAATTCCATTAGATCGCCGCAAACAGGATTACCTACTTTTCCTTTCCCAACGTCCTCTCCTTCCATTGTTCCGACATTTCTAGGTTTCCTGAAGTGGTCAAGGACTTTTTCTGAATATGCGGTTGACTTCATAATAATGCTCCTATTCATATAGCGGCGATAGCTTTCTCAATCTATCCACGACTTCAGGTAATACCTTTAGTACGGCTTCAACGTCGTCGTCTGTGTTAAATCTGCCCACAGTTAATTCCAGAGAGCCGTGCGCTTCTTCATGAAGAAGCCCTAAGGCGATCAATGTGTGGGAAGGTTCTAATGTTTTGGACGAGCAGGCGGACCCAGTAGAAACGGATATTTGTTTATCATTTAATGATAAAAGCATAGATTCTCCTTCAATGCCGTCAAATCTCAGATTGACATTGTTAGGCAGCCTCTCTTCAGGATGTCCATTGAGATAGGCCCTGGGAATTTTCTCCAGGATATTCTTTATTAGCTTATTGCGGTAACTTAATAACCTTTCTACTTCCTTATCCATTTCCTTTTGCATGATTTCCGCAGCCTTAGCCATTCCCACTATTCCGGGGATATTTTCTGAACCCGAACGTTTACCACGCTCTTGTCCTCCCCCTATGATAGTAGGATTTAATCTAACACCTGTTTTTATATACAAAACTCCTATTCCTTTGGGACCATAGATGTCGTTAGAAGAGAGCGTCATCAGGTCAATATTGTCTCTTTTGACATCCAAAGTCAGTAATCCTTCTGCAGCAACCGCATCTGTATGGAACGCTATATTTTTTTCTCTGTAGAATGCTCCGATTTCGGCAATGGATTGAATGGTTCCAACTTCATTATTTGCATATCCGATAGAGATCAAGATTGTTTTATCCGTGAGACGGTCTTTTATTTTCTCAAGATGTACTCGGCCATACTGATCGACCGGGACTTTAGAAATGGTAAATCCAAGTTTCACCAACTGCTTGGTAATGTTAAGAATAGAAATGTGCTCGATTTCTGAAATGATAATGTGGTTTCCCTTATCTTTGTTCCTCATGGCAAAGCCGAAAAGAGCCAGGTTATTAGATTCAGTTGCTCCGGAGGTGAATATAATCTCCTCTTTTTTAGCATTAATAAAATTCGCAATGGTCTGCCGGGATTCCTCCACTATTTTTGTTGCTTCATCCCCTATTTTATGCAGAGAAGAAGGATTTCCGAATATATCCTGGAAGTACGGCATCATGGCCTTAATGACTCTTGGGTCGACTGGCTTGGATGACTGGTAATCGAGATAAGCGTTCATGATTAAAATCCCCTATTAAAACCACATGGTTGCGCCAGCATCCAGAGCGAGATCGTTTAAAGTGCCAGCGCCTACGACTTTAACCCCGGGGATCAAATCGACTTTTTCCCATCCCAGCATCTGTTTAGAAGCTTCACATACATAAATTTCGATTCCCATATCAAGAGTCTTCTTGATCATTTCGTAAACAGATGGAAAAGAACCTAATTGAACCTTTTCTGCGGAACCAGGAATTAAGATCTTCAACCCCTGACCTAAATAGTAAACTTTGACCTCGATGTTCATGGCCTTGGCTGTCTGGGCCAGAATGAGTGGTGAGTATTGTCTCTCTGGCTGATCGCTGGTCTGGACATATAATATCGAATCGCCTTTCATTGTTCCCTCCTATTGTAATTTTTTAATCAAAAATCTTATATGGTCTTCTTTTTTCTCAAATTTAATGATCTCATGTCCTGTTCTTTTTGCAAATCGTTTAATATCTTCCTCGGCAGCGGGATCATCAGCCAGAATCTCTAATACTTCACCCACTTCAATACTGTCTATCTGCTCCCGGGTTTGGAGTAAAGGTGCCGGGCAAAATAGTCCTATACAATCCAATGTCTTATCCGGCTTTATT
>Ga0209991_10000563_pt1 | contig 16392 bp, 20 predicted proteins | sample ChitaG_FD_183167 | JGI IMG/M metagenome (GOLD analysis project Ga0209991, IMG submission 183167) | Deep subsurface microbial communities from South Pacific Ocean to uncover new lineages of life (NeLLi) - Chile_00310 metaG (SPAdes)... | ecosystem: Environmental > Aquatic > Marine > Oceanic >...
TTGGTCTTGGAACGCCTTCGGCCAAGTTTGGCCTCTTCCGTAGCTTCGCCTTTATGCTTTGCCATTTTCACCCTCGATGGCATCAAGAAGCCCCTCTACGGAATCGGCAGGGAGCTGGGAAAGCTTTTGCCACAGACCCAAAAGGAGGTATAGCGCCGCCAACTCCCACTGTTTGCTGCCGATCGCCCTCGCCAGAGTGGACATCCTCCCCTCCTTTTTTCGCCCTTTAGGAGATTTCCGAATGAAAAGCCTTGTTAACATCTCAGGCAGGCTAAAAGTCTAACGTCGATTGGCCACCAAATGACGCAGGATAAGAGCGCTGATGAGCAGCGAGCCGAGGCAGAGCAGAAGCCTTGCCCCCAGCCAATAGCCGGGGTTGAGAAAGAAGGAAGTGGCCCACTCATGCCCCTGATAGAAAGAAAAGGTGCCAAAATAAACGCTTTCAATGAAAATTGCCAGGCTCACCAGGGCGAGCACTACGGCTCCGATGCGCCTCCTCGTCTTTGGGGAGGAACGGTAGCCAAAGAAGTAGCAGGCATTGAATGCGCTGCTTAGCGCAGTGACGAAGTATTGGGCGAAAACAAGGTTATGCAAGAGATCCTCCTTGGGCAAGGTAGCACATATGTTCTATCAACGTCAAGGGGATTGTGTCACTCTTTTCGAACTATTTGCCTTGGCGGACGCTTACAGACTAATTAGATAGCTTCCTTTTTCAAGAGCTTATCCTTTGCTATCGCCGCCTCAACATCCCTTTCCAAAATGAAAAGCTGAAAGCCAAACTTCCTGGCGGGGAGTCTCCCCAGTCTCACCCAACGCCTGATAGTCTCATCGCAGCAACCGATGCATCTTGCTGCCTCTACTGCTGTGAGATAGGACTCACCGTTTATTGGGATTGGTGCCATTGTCTGAACCCCTCATTGTTGCAGATAGCTCAAAGAGACGGGCTATACCCGGCTACCGAGATCCCTCTATGGAGGGAATGATTTAGAAGTGACGTTTGCACGATGCCTGTATGGGCAACTCGTGGGTATTGACAAGAGGCAACAGACTTGATATAATGTTTACTCTTGGCAACTGAGGATATTATTTTGACCTAGCCTGATATTACAGCACCAGATTATGTGGTCTGGTTGACGGCGCGCCAGACGCACTGATGATGCAAAAGTGTATCGTCGGTGATTTCAGGCGTTGTTTTGTGTATTAGCGTGGTCAGGTCCTATTGGGCCAGATCCCTTGGTAGATGCGTATTCGCATCCCTGAGAGGTTCTGGCCCTTGTTTTTTAGGGCTTTAGGGCGGGGGCGATGAGGCGAAGCTTGTATTTGGCCGCTTGGGCTTCGTGGAGCTAATAGCGAAATCGACCCTGGAGTTGGTTTTTGTTTTGGAGGTGAACTGAGGCAAATAGCTCTTAAAATATAGAATGGCCCCGCATGAGGTAGTAGCTCACCGGGGCCGTGGCATCAGGCGCACGCAGCACCCAAATGCATATATAGGATAGCGCAAAACTGACTATACGTCAAGCAAGTTAGCTTTGAGCCGGTTGTGCTTCTTGGGAGCGTCCGCGACCCATGTGCCTATGCCAACGGAGCATGACCGGCTCTATTTATATTGGTCTCGTAGTCGCTGAAGAAGGCCCAGGTGCTACCGAGATTAAGGCCTGAGGAGGTGGTGTTTATAGAGGAGCGTGATTTGAGGGCATAAAGGGCCGCTATGCCCCAGGTCGAGGGGCGATAAGGCAGAATCCTGCGATAAGAATCGCAGCTAGAAAGGAAAACCTCTAAATGAAGAAACTTTCGATTGTTTTTGTTCTGGCGATGGTGATCGGGCTGTCAATGCTGGCTGTGCCGGCGGCTGCCGACGGACCGGCAGACTACGATGCCGCGGTGAAGAAGGCAGCAGACCGGCTGGTAGCCCTGCAGGGCACAGACGGCGGCTGGGACTGGATTGTCACTGGCTTAACCGCACATAGTGGGACGTATCCAAGCCCCGCGAACATATTTGGTGTGACCGCCCTGGGTTTAATTGATGCCTATCAGGTAACTGGGGACGAGGCATACAAGACTGCGGCAGAGGTCACCGCCGACCACCTAAAGGGACTGAGTAGAGCTACCGACCCCAATGTTCGCATCCAATCATTTGACTACAGATTCCTGGTCGAGTTCTCAGCACTGTCTGGAGACACCTCATACAAAAACCACGCTGTGAGCGAATGGAACTGGGTCAAAGAAAATGTAGCGAGCTTTTATGCAGATGGAAATCAGGAAACCATCTACACTTTCTGGTATACATCGGGGGGTGATAGTCATGGCTTCGCTGCATGGCAAGCTGGACCAAGGGGGATGGCTGCACTGGCAATGGATGATACTTCGTGGGCAAGCAATATGGCTGTTGTGTTAGCTGGCCACCTAGCTGATATTGCTGGTACCGATGAGTGCCGGTTCATTGGCCGGGGGCACGCCCTGGAGTTTCTAAATGCGGTAGACTCAACCGCCTATGCCACAGAAATTGCCGATTTAATCTCCAATCTGACAGGTAGTCAGGAGACGGATGGAAGCTGGCTTGGTTCGGCATACCAGGGAACAGTCCAAAATACAGCCTATGCAGTGATGGGACTGGCAGCGGCTGGTGAAGGAGCTGTTGCCCGGGATGGAGCCGATTGGCTGGTTGCAAACCAAACTACTACTGGTGATTGTATAGGGGGATGGACAGAGACTGACACCGAAGAATATTCTGAGGTGGATTCTGAGGCACTGCAGGCGATAAAGTCAGTGCTGGAAATCAGCAGTTTAGTTAGCATGACTGCCAATATTCCAGCGATAGTCTGCATCTCGGTGTCGCCGACCAGCATAGACTACGGCACGATCTCTGCGGGGTATACGCAGGATGACACACTCACCGTAAGCAACTGCGGGACGGTTGACGTCTTGGTGACACATGAGGTAGTAGGCGATACGCTGTTTACCGACAACCTGGGTGTAAGTCCTCCCAGCACAAGCCTGGCTCTCGGCGGAAGCGACACCTTCCTTGCAACTCTAAACGTGCCAAGTGACTACCAAGCTAAGGGTGTTGAGACGGGCACCATAATCTTCTGGGCCGAACAGCAGTAGGAGCGCAGGGATTTAAAAGGGGGTGGGTCCAAATCCCACCCCCTCATCCCCTAAAGAGAGGTGAATCGTGAGAAAGCTGGCAGCATCGCTGGCGGCAGTGATGCTAGTTTTAATATGCGCCGCCCCGGCGCTGGCCCAGGGTATGGGAATCAGCCCCGGGACCGTTGAGTTTGATGTCCCTGCCGAGGGCAGCGCCACGGTGGAATTCCTTGTCCATGATTTCAGCGGCGATTTACAAATCAGCCTTGAAGATATACCATTAACGGTGGAGCCAGAGACAGTCCATGTTACCGCCTCAGAGGATGGCACCCCGGTTGAGGTGGAGCTGACATTCTATGGCGATGAGTCTCTCGGCTCCCAGGTATTCAATGGCAAGATAAGGTTTCTGGCTCTCACCGGCGGCACCATCGCCACCGGGATAAAGGTAAGGGCCACTGTAAATCACATAGTAGCGGGGCAGCCTTTACCAGGCGAGGCGGCTGGGAGCGACGGCTTCAGCATGCCGCTCTGGGGATGGATAGTCATCGGCATTGCGGCGCTGGCGCTGGTGATCCTTATTATTAGCAGGATGCTCCGCGTTGAGGTACGCAGGAGGTAGCCGTGCCCGATAAAGGCAGAGTATCGCCAAAGAAAAGGGCGCTCCTTTGCCTTGGGCTAATGTCTCTTGCTGTGGCAATGTTTCTGTTCATGGCCTGCATCCCTGTACCTGACCGGCCGCCCACGGTGGACATCCTCAGCCCTGAGGATGGCGCAGCAGTTGTCGGTATCGTGACCATTGAGGCCAATGTCACTGACGACCGCGGGGTGCGTTCTGTTACATGCTCGGTAGATGGTGAGTCGGTACCAATGGTCCTGGTCTCTGGAAGCAGGCGCTTTGGCTTATGGGAAGGATACTGGGACACCACCGCAATAGCTGACGGCTTGCACACCATAACGGTAACGGCTACAGACCACAGAGGCCAGGCAGGCGCAGACTGGGTCATAGTGGTGGTGGACAATGTGCCGCCTGCTCCAGGTAGCGCCGAGGTGCAACTGAGGGCTGAAGTCGTCGCCCCCTGAACCGTGTAGTAGCCGCGTGCCCCCGCCCCTTTTTAGCCCAGCTTTCCCAGCGCCCTGCCGCCGAGGAGGTGGAGGTGGAGGTGAGGTACCTCCTGACCGGCCTCAGCGCCGCAGTTTATCACCAGGCGGTAGCCTTTGTCGGAGATGCCCTCCCTTTTTGCCAGCTCGTTGGCGACATGGACAAGATGCCCCAGAAGCTGCTTCTGGTCGGCGCCGACATCGGCCAGGGATGGAATGTGGGCTCTGGGCAGCACCAGGAGGTGAGTTGGTGCCTGGGGGTTGATATCGGGGATGGCGATGACCTCTTCATCCTGGTAAAGGATATCACTTTGGATCTCGCCGCTTATGATGCGACAAAAGATGCAATCTTTGTTCACCTCATCCCCCGACCCCCTCTCCACAAGGAGAGGGGGAGGAAATATAACTGGGGGACACCCCCAGACCCCTGCCAGTGAGGCTTCGCCTCTCTGGGCTCTCCTTTTTCACCGCTCTATTAGAGACCCAGATGCTTGGCTACCAGCTCGCGGTGGAAATCGGCGTTGCCAAAGGTAGCCTCTCCTGCCTTGGCCTGCTTGAAGTACAGGGGCAAATCGTGGTCAGCCATGAAGCCGATAGCGCCATGAATCTGGTGCCCCAAAGCGGTTACCCGGCGGCAAGCCTCGCTGACCCAGGCCTTTGCCATCGACACCTCCATGGCAGCAGGAAGCCCCTCTGAGAGCTTCAACGCCGCCTTGTAGGTGATGTATTTCGATCCATCGACATCGGTGACCATGTCGGCGCAGTAGTTCTGGATCGATTGGAAGCTGCCGATGGGCCGCCCAAACTGGACCCTCTCCTTGGCATAATCGATGCTCATCTCCAGCGCTTTTTGAGCACCGCCCACCATCTGGGCGCAAAGCCCCACGGTAGCCTTCTCCAACACCTTCTCCACCACCGGCCAGCCCTTGTCCAGCTCGCCCAGGATGTTCTCTTTGGGCACCCTGACATCATCGAAGATGACCTCGCATTGCTTATCGCCAGCTATGGTCTTCAACAGCGTGGTGCTGATCCCAGGGCTCTTGGCATCGACGAGGAAGAGGGTAATCCCCTCCTCTGGCTTGGCGCCATCCTTGGTCCTGGCGACGCATATCATATAGTCGGCTACATTGGCATCGGGAACGAAAAGTTTGGTGCCATTGATCACATAATCACCGTTTTTGGGGCTGGCTTTAATCTTGATCCCACCGGGCTCATAACTAGCGCTGGGCTCGGTGAGGGCCAGGGTAAGGATCAGCTCCCCGTTCGAGATCTTGGGCAGGAGCTCCTTTTTCTGCTCCTCACTCCCCGCCTCCAGGATGGTATAGCCAGCGAGGACCACCGTGGAGAACAAGGGGCCGGGGAGGCAGGCTCGCCCCGTCTCCTCAAGGAGAATGACCAGGTCGAGGAAAGTCATCCCCATGCCGTCATATTCCTCAGGAAATGTCAGCCCCATCCAACCCAGTTCAGCCATCTTTTTCCACAGCTCCGGGGTATAGCCCCTCTCATCCTCGGCCATCTCCTTTACCAAGTCAGGGGGACATTCATTGGTGAGAAAATCGCGAGTTGCTGTTCTCAGCATTTCCTGCTCTTCGCTAAAACCTAAGTCCAAATCTCCTCCTTTCTTTTTACGAACTAGTTGCTATCCCTCGTCTTGGTCAGGTTGCATAGGTTTACAGGCCTAGTTCTTGAGCAACGATCTCCATCTGGAAATCGGTATCCCCATAGTCTAGCTCTCCCACCTTGGCGCGACGATAGTATAGCCCCATATCATGGTCTCTGGTGGTGCCGATAGCCCCATGACACTGGACACACTTCTCTGTAACCCACTTATAGGCTTCGTTTGTCCACGCCTTGGCTGTCGCTACCTCGAAGGGAGTAGCCACGCCTGCGTCTACCTTCCAGCAGATTTCCCAGGCGATATTGGTGGTCCTATCCGTCTTCCCCCATGCATCTGCCAGGTAGTGCTGGATAACCTGAAAGAGGCCGATAGGTCGTCCATATTGTACCCTCTCCTTGACATAGGCATTGGCCATCTCTAAGCTCGCCTGGCACCCGCCGCTCATCTCAGCAATTTTCAACGCCGTCCCTTTGGTCATGGCGACCTGTACCACTTTCCAGCCCTGGTCCAGCTCCCCCAGGATATTCTTCTTGGGCACCTTTACATCCTTAAACACCACCTCGGCTTTATTATCCAGACCCATGGTAAGCTGGGGCTCGCACTGGATACCAGGACTCTTGGCATCCACCAAGAAAACGGTAATCCCCTCCTCTGGCTTGGAGCTGTCTTTTGTCCTGGCTACAACTAGGAGGTAATCAGCAACATGAGCATCAGGCACAAAGAGCTTGGTTCCGTTGATTACATACTCCTCATTGCTGGCGACAGCTCCAACGGAGATATGCTCAGGCTTCCAGCTCGCACTGGGTTCGGTCAAAGCCAAAGTGAGGATCATCTCCCCCGCAGCTACTTTGGGGAGGAATTCCTTTTTCTGCTCCTCTGTCCCTGTTTCCAGAATGGTCAGTCCACACACTTGTGTGGAAATGAAGGGTCCGGGAAGGATATTACGCCCCATTTCCTCGACAAGGAGCGCCAGCTCAAAGAAGGTCATCTCAGTGCCACCATATTCCTCGGGGAAGGCCAACCCTTGCCACCCCAGCTCTGCCATCTTTTTCCACAACTCCGGAGAGTAACCCAGGTCACTTTCCTCCAGCTCCCTGATCAAGGTCTTGGGGCACTCCGTTTGCAAGAAGTCCCGAGCCATTGTTCTTAACATTTCTTGCTCTTCGGTGAAATCGAGGTTCATTTTTCCTTTCTCCTCTAGCCAAATTCTTTGTTACGCCCTGGGCAATTCTAAACCTGTCCAGGCGACGAGGTTTTTCTGGATCTCGGTAGTGCCGCCAGCCATATTGCCACCGGGGGCAGCTTGATATGCCCTCTCAAACCTCCCCGACATGGGTGCCCATTTTGACTGCGACTTCAACTGACTATAGAGCCCCATAATCTGGCTTCCCACATAGGCGAAGCGCTGACTTAGTTCACTTGCAAAGTACTTCATCGAAGAAGCCCGGGGGACCATCCCCATACCTGGCGCTCCTCCCATTTCTACCTTGTGCTGTCCCCAGAGGAGATGACGGCCTGTAGCCTGCCCTGCCTCGATACACACGGCAATTTCAGCCAGGCGGTATCGAACCAGAGGGTCTTCAGACAAGGGCTTGCCCCTCCATTTGGTCTCCTTGCAAAACTCTATCAGCTCGTCTAAGGAGTGCCTCAGCGCCCCAAACCCCGCAAGGCCTGACCTCTCGAAGTTCATCGTAGCTCGGGTAATAGCCCAGCCCTGGTTTTCCTCCCCGACCCTGTACTTCAATGGCACTCGCACATCATCCAGGAAGACCTCGTTGAAATGCGACTCCACCTGTCGGGAATGGCTAGACATTGTTGGCAGGGGGCGAACATCGACCCCAGGGCTCTTGAGGTCAAAAAGGAGGTAGGTAAGCCCTCGGCTTCTGGTCAGCTCCTTGCTTGTCCTCACTAAAGCAAAGGCCCAGTCAGCATGGTGAGCACCGGTGGTCCAGACCTTCTGTCCGTTGAGTATATAGTCATCCCCGTCCCTGACCGCCATCGTTTGGAGATTGGCTAGGTCGGAGCCGGCCTCTGGCTCAGACCAAAGCTGGGCCCAGATTACTTCCCCCTTGGCGATAGGAGGGAGGAACTCCTCTCTTTGTTCCTCAGTCCCCATGGCAAGCAGGGTGGGGGCAAGCATTCCCACCCCCTGGAGGTCCCACCCGGGTGCTCGGTAGTAAGACCTCACCTCATTGTAAGTAAGCTGCTCGAAGATGGATTTTCCCAGCCCGCCATACTTCTTGGGCCAGGCTAAGGCCAACCATCCCCTTTTCCCCATCTCACGTTGCACCTTTTTGTGGAAGGCCCACCCTTCCTCAGTCTCGAGGTCCTCCGGTGAGTTTTCCCATCCCGGTGGGGCGTCCTTCATCACCTCCCTGAAGAAGTCCTCAAACTCCTTTTTCAGTTCCTCTGTTCCTGCAATTGGTTCAAAGTCCATCCTGTCTATCTCCTTTTTATGTTTTGGGCAACCCTAAGCCTGTCCAGGCTGCAATGTTTCCTGATGGGAATAAAGGTCTTCAGGCTATTGCTCCATTTATATCCCCACCCTGAGGAGCGAGGCTCCGCTACAGCGCACCCATTATATCCAATTTACGGGGTGAGTCAATAATGACAAAAAACTCAGACCTCGATTGGCGGTATGAAACCAAGGTTTTTACCGCTTTTGATAACAAGTCCTCGGCCTAGGTGAGCTGCACCGTAAGGCAGGTTACTGTTCTGGCGATGCCGCTAACTGAATGAATGTTTCTTGTCACCAAGTCGCCAATGGCGTTCACGTCTGGCATTTCCACCACGGCGATGATGTCATAGGGGCCGGTCACCGCTTCAACCGACTTTACCCCCTCCACCTTCTTCAGCATAGCGACCACATCCTTGGTCTTGCCTACCGCGACCTCAATGAGCACGAAAGCCTTCGCTGCCATCAGCTCACCTCCTTTGCTCTTTCCTGCTTTCTCTTGGCGGCGACCGTATTTTATTTTCTTTGGCGAGCAAAGTCAACCACGAAACAAATGCAGAATCGAGCCTTATTTGACGCCTTGGCGTGGGTTAGGTGTAGTGCTATAATTCAACAACGGTAGCGACTCCGCGGAGTACTTTGATATTGGCATGGAGAGGCTTATCGCTGGTGCTAAAAGTTTAGGGCTTTACCTCGCCTCCGAGCAGGTGGAGCAGTTTGAGACCTATTATCAAGAGCTTATGCTTTGGAATAGGAGAGTGAACCTTACCACCATTGTCGATTATGAGGAGGTGCAGGTGAAGCACTTCCTCGATTCCCTTACCATAGTCCTTGCGGTGAAGGATATATCTCGCCCTTTGCGCCTCCTTGATCTGGGCGCTGGCGCCGGCCTCCCTGGCGTTCCCCTGAAGATCCTTTTCCCCAGCATTCATTTGGTTTTGCTTGACTCTATGGGGAAAAAGACGGGCTTTTTGAGTCATCTGGTGGCCAGGCTTGGACTTGACCGGGTTGAGGTTTTGACCGCTAGGGCTGAGGACCTAGCTCGAGAGGGGAACTATCGAGAGCAATTTGCTCTCGTCCTCTCAAGGGCAGTGGCGCGACTACCAACCCTCGTTGAGCTGGCGATGCCCTTCTGTGCCCTGGGGGGCTCATTTATCGCCCAGAAGAAGGGTGAAATCGAGGCCGAGGTAGAGCAAGCGACAACGGCTATCACTGTTATGGGAGGCAGGCTGAGGGAGGTGATGAGGTTCACGCTGGAGGAGTTGGGGGAGGAACGCGCCCTGGTTATCATTGATAAGCTCAGCGCCACTCCCGATGGCTACCCGCGGCGTGTTGGGATCCCAACTAAGCGTCCGTTAAAGGGCTAATGAGACAAAGGAAGATCTGTGGCTGATAACTCCAACAAAGATGTCGCCCCTGTGGAAGAAGAGAAGATCTCCCTTAGGAGGCGGTTCCTCAATGTTCGGACCCTGCTCTCCTTCGTCGTTGCCATTGCCCTTCTCGTAGTCGCTGTTGAAAGGCTGGACATAGACTTCAGTTCTGTCTGGGACGGGATCACAGGCTGCAATCCTCTGTACTATGCTTTGGCCTTTATCTGCTATTATATTACCTTCCCCTTGCGCGCTTGGCGGTGGCGAGTGCTGCTGCACAACGTGGGCTTTCGCAAGGAACAGGGGGTGAACTTACCCTCCCTTGGCGGTCTGACCCAGATCTTGCTCATCAATTGGTTTGCCAACTGCATCCTCTATGCCAGGTTGGGCGATGCCTACCGCGGTTACCTTCTCAAGGAGAATGCTGATGTCAGCTTCTCTAAGACTATTGGCACCGTCCTTGCCGAGCGAGTTTTGGATGTCGTCATCATATTTCTTCTCCTCGGGGTGGCTGTGTTTGGCCTCGTGGGGGGCAAGGGCATGGTTGTGGTAACAGTGGTTTTGGGTGCTGGAGTCGCCATGCTTGTTGCTATCGCCATCCTCCTCGGGGTCATGGGGCATTTTGGCAGCGTGGTGGAGCGACGCTTACCGACGAGGATAAGACGGGCATTCATCCTTTTCCGTGAGGGGACCCTGGGCAGCTTTGACCGGCTCCCAATCCTTGTTTCCCTGAGCGTCGGGATCTGGCTGCTGGAGGCAGGTCGTCTGCTCTTGGTTACTGAGGCCCTGGGCTTTTCTATCGGGCTTTCCCTCATCCTCTTTGTCGCCCTCGCCAATGCCTTGCTCGTCGCCATACCGTTCACCCCTGGGGGGCTGGGCCTGGTGGAGGCCGGGATCGCCGGGCTGTTGACCATCTCCGTTGCCCGAAATGATGCTTGGTCGATTGCTTTCGTTGACCGCACCATCTCCTTCTTGAGCATCATCGCTGTTGGGCTGCTCATTTTCACCTTGTGGCATTTTTTGCAGGCTAGGAGAAGAAAGGTGGTAATGAGGGATGGTCAGTAGGGTTTTACTCCACAAGGGAGGATATTCTACTATTATCCGTGCCAAAAATCTTTGCTAGGAGGAAAAGCTATGACCACGCCACTGGAGGGAATAAAGGTTTTGGACTTATCCCGGTTGGCTCCGGGACCGTTTTGCACTATGATCCTGGGCGACCTGGGAGCTGACATCCTCAAGGTTGAGGGGCCGCGAGAAGGCCGCCTGGCGGTGGTGGTGTCCGCTGAGGAAAGAGCCATCGCCTATAGTGCTCGGGAGCGCAACAAGAGAAGCATCGTCCTCAATCTTAAGTCTGAGCCAGCGCGCAAGATCTTCTATCAGCTTGCCGAAAGGGCAGACGTGATTGTCGAGGGCTTTAGACCGGGGGTGGTGAAACGCCTGGGGGTGGACTACGACACCATCAAGGAAATAAACCCCAGGCTCATTTACTGTTCCCTCAGCGGCTACGGGCAGGATGGGCCTTATCACAACATGGTGGGACATGACATAAACTACATATCCATCGGTGGTGCCCTGGGCATCATCGGCATTCCCGGCGGTGCTCCCGCAATACCGAGCAATTTGCTCGCTGACTTCGCCGCCGGGGGCATGAACGCCACCATTGCCATCCTTGCCGCTCTCATGGCCAGGGAAAAGACAGGCAAAGGGCAATATGCGGACATAGGTATGGCAGATGGGGTAGTTTCACTCCTGTCGTCCGCTCTAAGCGGTTACTTTGGGAGTGGTGTGGTGCCGCAGAGGGGAAACGAGCTTCTCACCGGGGGGGTGCCGGTTTACAGCGTCTATGAAACTAAGGATGGGAAATATCTCAGCATCGGTTGCCTGGAGCCGTGGTTCTATGAGAACCTGTGTCGAGCCCTGGGCAGGGAGGACCTTATTCCCCATCAAGGGGCTAGCGGTGAAAAGAGGGAGGAGATATTCTCCGACTTCAGGGAAATTTTCCGCACCAGAACCAGGGATGAGTGGTTCGATTACCTGAGCCAGTGGGATATATGTGTGGGCAAGGTCTATGAGCTTGACGAGCTTGCCACAGACCCTCAGCTTGTTCATCGCAAGATGATCCTGGAGTTGGATCACCCCAAATTTGGCAAGGTACGGCAACCGGGTATCTCGATAAAGCTTTCCGAGACCCCGGGCTCAATCAGGAGCTTTAGTCCCACCCTAGGTCAGCATACCGAGGAGGTTCTGCTTGACCTGGGATATGACAAGGAGCGCATCGAGGAGCTGAAGAAAGAGGGCGCCATAGGGTAGCTTTTAATAGGGGCAAAGGGGTCTCAGGCAGCAGTTTTGGCACCAGGGGGCCTTGCGGCAGACCTCCTTACCGTGGCGGACGAGGAGGGCGTGATATTCATTATGGAGCTTTTTCTCTGGGGGGAGTTTGTTTGTGAACAGGGCCTGGAAAGCGCCGTAGCTATCGCCCTCCGGGGCGAGACCGAGGCGGCGAATGATGCGCCTGGTGTAGGCATCGATGACGAAGACAGGCTTCTTGGCGGCATAAAGGATTATGGAATCCGCAGTCTCTTCCCCCACACCGTGAATGGAGAGCAGTTCGCGGCGCAGGTCAACAATTTCCAGGGCAAAAAGCTGGCCCAGGTCATCGCCGTAGCGCGCCCCCAGTCGCTCTACGAAGGCCTTGACCTTCACCGCCTTGGCATTGTAGTAGCCACAGGGGCGAATCAGGGCAGCGAGCCTATCGCGTGGGAGGTCGCGAAGCGCCGCCGGCGTGAGCGCTGTTTCTGCCTTGAGATTGGAAAGGGCCTGTTCCACATTGGTCCATGCCGTTGCCTGGGTAAGGATTGCGCCTAGGATTACCTCGAAGGGGTCCTCGGCAGGCCACCAGTGTTGGGGCCCGTAGTGGGAAAGGAGGCGGTGGTAAATCTCGAGCAGGGCGTCGGTGATTGCGCTCACCCCGGTCTTTTTCCCCAGTCTGGCATCTGGAGATTATCGGGTGAGACAGCGCGAGGAGGAAAATAGGGCTTGATGTCGATCACCGGGGTGTCATCGATGGCATCCAGCCCCTCAACCTTAAGTACGTTCCCCCTGCGCTCCAGGAGCCTGGCCACAGTCACCCCCAGGGGGTTAGGCCGATGGGGGGTGAAGGTGGCGAATAGCCCCACCAGGGGCAAGTCTGCTCTCCCCATGGGGTGGATCTTGGGTGGGGGCTGCCCCCAGGAGGGGGCTCGGTGCATCCAGTAGACTACTATGATGTGGGAGAATTCCTCCAGCCCTTCCAGGCACTCCTCCAGGCCCTCGTCAATCGTGATTTCCGAGACCACCTCGTGCCAATCTCGCCTTACTGGCTCCTTAACCTCATTTCTCACTATCCCGATGGGTTTCAAAACTAGCTCTGGCATTGATTTCTCCACAGCCAACTTCCTTATTCTGCGTGAGATGGAGAAGGCCGGTTTCCCGGCCTTCCCTTTGCTACCAATCTCTTTATGGTTTCAGGGGGTTAAGGTAAAGATCTTCGTTGCTTGCTCCGGATACTTGGCGATGAAGCGCAGCTCATCATCGGTAAGGGGCTGCTGGGTGTGGGCATTAGCCACTTGCACCAGCTCTAGAATGCGTTGTGCCTCCGTGTTGTCAGCAAAGGTAATGCCCAGGGTGCTATATACATGCCTGAACCCGGCAAGCCCACCGAATTCACCGGTGGTGATCACCCGGCGCGGAGGAACGCGCTCCACAGCCTCGTCCAGCTCCAGGAGCTCGTAGTCGAAGAGCTCGTAATTTCTTCGGTCCTTAAGGGCGCCATCGGCGTGAATCCCGGCCTCGTGGGCAAAGACATTTGCCCCCACCCCAGGCTGGTTGATAGGGATCGGGATGCTAAAGGCATAGGAGACATACTTGGCCAGCTTGGTGGCTACCTTGAGGTTGATGGGGTCTGCGATCTCATAGGCGGCCATATCCCGAGCAAAACCGAGGCCGAGGATGCAGCTCAGGAGGTCTGCCTGCCCCGCTCGCTCGCCAATCCCGTTTACTGAAGTATTGATATAGGCGTCAACGCCGCCATCGATGGCTCCCTTGGCACCAGTGATGGAGTTAGCCACCGCCATACTGAGGTCATTATGGCAGTGAAGTTCTACCGGGAGCCCTATCGTTTCGGCCAGGGTTTTTACCCGCTCATAGATGCTCATCGGGGTGTCGTAGCCCAGGGTGTCGCAATACCTTATTCGGTCCGCACCTGCTTCTTTGGCTGCCTGGGCGAATGCGATGAGGTAGCCCATGTCGGTGCGCGAGGCATCCTCGGCATTCACCCCCAAGGTGTTAGCCCCTCCCTTTTTGGCATAGGTTGCTGCCTCCACCATCTCCCCAATCACCTTTTCCCTATCTAGCTTGCCCATGAACTTGTGGGTGATCATCTGGTCCGAGGTGGAGATGGAGATATTGAAGTCCCGCACCCCGGTGGGAAGGGACTCGGCCACATCGCCAACAATGGCGCGGCACCAGCCCTCGAGGACCAGATTTCCCATAGCCCCGAGCTCCTTGAGCTCCAGATTAGCCTGGATATAATTTCGCTCGTGTTTTACGTAGGGGAAGGTGAACTCCGATTGATGGATGCCCATCTCGGCGAGATACAGATTGACCATCGTCTTTTGCAGCTTGGACATTATGATTCGCGAGGTTTGCACTGCATCCCGATTGGTGACATCGATAAAATAGATCTTAGCCATCTTTAACCACCCCCATGGCCCCGCCTTGCAATGGGGCAATGCATTATGTTAGCATATCTGAGGTTGGTTTGCAATAGGATTTGTTCCCGTGGGAGCAAGGATAGGGTGATGCCTTGGTCTTGACAGGAAGCAAAACTGTACCTATAATGAATAATCTATTCATCGCCACGGAAATGCGATGGTAATTGACGTTTGTGAGCAGCTTAAGGAGCGAATAGGTTCCACGCGCCACTACAGTTTTGGCCGCAGTGGCAATTCCCAGGATGAGGCAGATTTCCCTCTTCAGGGGGAGATCAGTCTGACCCGCACCGAGCGGGGCATTTTGGTTACCGGCGTCCTGAACACCAGGGTCGAAGCAATGTGTAGCCGCTGTCTCGGCACTTTCCACCAGCCCTTGACCCTCAAGATAGAGGAAGAGCTTTTACCTACAGTGGACTCCTCAACTGGGGCCCACCTGTCCTGGCCGGAGGAAGAGGGCGCTTTCATCATCAATGACAAACAAGAGTTCGACCTCGGTGAGGCAGTGAGGCAGTATGCGCTGCTGGCCCTGCCGATGAAGCCCCTTTGCCGTGAGGATTGCGCCGGGCTGTGCCCCACCTGTGGTCACAACCTCAATCTGGGTCCCTGTAGTTGCGCTGCCCCTATTGACCCCAGGTTGGCTCTGCTGAAAAAGCTAGTTACCAGTGAGGAAAAGGACGGGTAGGCGATGGCTGTACCTAAGAGAAAGGTCTCCAAGGCGCGCAAGGGAGAGAGGCGTAGTCACATGGCTTTATCTCTGCCTGCCATCGATTATTGCCCCCAATGCCACAGCCCTAAACTGGCGCACCACGTTTGTCCTACATGCGGAAGCTATAGGGGAAGGCAAGTGATGGAGGTAAAGTCGGAGAAGGAAAAAGGGTAACGGCTAAGATGCGCACTGTGATCTGTGACCTTTTTGGCATTGAGTACCCCGTGATGCAGGGGGGGATGGCCTGGCTCGGCACCGCTGAGCTTGCCTCCGCCGTCTCCAATGGTGGTGGGCTGGGGATTATTGGTGCCGGTAATGCCCCCCCGACCTGGGTACGGGAGCAGATTCGTGCTACCAGGGAGCAGACCTCAAAACCCTTTGCGCTGAATATCATGCTCATGACCCCCTTCCTTGAGGAAGTTATTCAGGTTGTCCTTGAGGAGGGGGTTTCTATTGTCACTACCGGTGGTGGGAATCCGGGAGTCTATATCCCCACTTTTAAGGAGGCAGGGATAAAGGTGGTGCCGGTGGTTTCCAGTGTTGCCCTGGCCAAACGCCTGGAGCGAGCGGGGGCTGATGCCCTGATAGCTGAGGGGCTGGAGTCGGGGGGACATATCGGGGAGACTGCTACCATGGCCCTGGTGCCCCAGGTGGTGGATGGCGTTACAATACCGGTAGTGGCTGCGGGAGGGATTGGCGATGGGCGAGGACTTGCTGCTGCCCTCTGTTTAGGAGCGCAAGGTGTGCAGCTTGGCACCCGCTTTGTCTGTGCTGAGGAGTGCGTGGCTCATCCCAATTTCAAGCGGAAGGTCCTCGAGGCCCGCGACCGGTCCACGGTGGTCACTGGATATGCCACCGGGCACCCGGTGCGCTGTATTGAGAACAGGCTAACGCGTCAGTTTCAGGCCGTGGAGAGGGGAGGTGCCTCAGTGGAGGAGCTGGAGCTCCTTGGCCAGGGCAAGCTAGAGTTAGCCGCCCTTGAGGGCGATACCGAGGAAGGCTCGGTGATGGCGGGTCAGATCGCTGGGCTGATAGGTGAGATAAAGCCGGCGGCGGTCATCATCAAGGAGATCGTTGACCAGGCTGAGAGCATAATTGCCAGATTGAGCAATTCTTATGTAGGAGTTCGACATGGCTGAACAAGGAAGATTGGCCTATGTCTTCCCGGGCCAGGGTTCACAGCTGGTAGGCATGGGGCGTGATCTTTATCATAACTTTTCCTCAGCAAGAGAGGTGTTTGAGGAGGCCGATGATGCTCTGGGATTCCCCCTCTCGCGCCTTTGCTTTGAGGGGTCTGAGGAGGAACTTGC
>Ga0209991_10000564_pt1 | contig 16384 bp, 16 predicted proteins | sample ChitaG_FD_183167 | JGI IMG/M metagenome (GOLD analysis project Ga0209991, IMG submission 183167) | Deep subsurface microbial communities from South Pacific Ocean to uncover new lineages of life (NeLLi) - Chile_00310 metaG (SPAdes)... | ecosystem: Environmental > Aquatic > Marine > Oceanic >...
AGCAATTCTATCTATAATAATTCTGTATAAATTTTATTTTTTCGCCACAGATAAAGTGCATCAAGTCATTCCTTTTTTACCATTAGTGGTGGACAATATGGATTTGTTACATATTGGTATAGCAATTGTGTTGTTAGGTAGTTTTGTAGGAATTTTAGGAAGTATGTTTTCAGTAGGAAAATATTTAGATGTATAAAAAAAGATTAGTTTTAAAAAACAAGGAAATATTTTCTACTTTAATATTGATTTTAACCTTCATTTTGTTTGCTGTTTTTTTTAGCTATGGGGATAGTAGTGGGGACTACAGTCAAAAGATAAAGGAGGAAAAACAGAGGTTAAAAAAGATAGAGCAGCAGATTAAAAGCGTTAAAGATGAAATTAATAATTTACAGAAGAAAGAAAGTGGTTATTTAGAAGCACTTCATAAAATAGAAAAACTTTTACGGGATACAGAGAAAGAATTGCAAACCATCGAAAGAGATTTAGAGCTTGCTCGAAAAGAGATAAAACAAGGCGAAGATGAGCTTATTTTTGAAAAACGTATGCTAAAAGAAAAGACTAAATTGTTAGAAAGTAGATTAAGGGAGATCTATAAGCGTCGTCTAACTGGTTATATGGAAATTTTATTTAATAGTGAGAGTTTTTCTGATTTTCTTACTCGTTTCAGATATATAAAAAAGATTTTGTCTTTAGATGCTGAAGTGATTAGTGATATTCAACAGCAGATGAAAAAAATAGAAGATAACAAAATGAACCTGGAGAACAGGGAAGAGATATTGATCTTGTTAAAAAAAGAGGTAGAGAAAGGGAAAGAAAATATTGATTTTTCTATTAAAGCTAGAAAATCTATAATTAATAAGATAGATTCTCAAAAAGAAGTATATCTAAAATCTTTAAAAGAGTTAGAGCAATCTTCTCAAGAAATAAAGAATATAATAGAAAGAATTTATAAGCAGCAGGAAGAAGATTCTAAAAAAGTTACACAAAAAGAAATTCCGGCGATTACTTTAAAACCTAAAAAAGGAATTTTAGCCCTACCTGTTCAGGGAAAATTAATTTCTGGGTATGGAAGACATAAAAATACTGATTTTAATACTTATACTTTTAATTCTGGAATAGATATTAGTGCTCCCCTTGGACAAGTAGTCCATGCAGCCGGTTCGGGAGAGGTGATTTATACTGGAAGCATAAAGGGATATGGGCAGATAATAATTATTGATCATGGAGGAAGAATTACTACTCTGTATGCCCACCTTTCTAAAATTTTAATAGATATTGGGGATAAAGTAAAAAAGGGACAAATTGTAGGCCAGGTGGGTGATAGTGGCGGCGTTTCTTCTACCAGGCTGCATTTTGAAGTTAGAGTAGAAGGTAAACCTACTGACCCCATGAATTGGCTATAAACATAAACATTTTTAAGATTTGGTGGTGAAAAATTTGATAAAGATAAAAAGAAAGAGAATAATTACTTTAATTTCTATTTTTGTCTTGGTTTCTATAATAAGCGGATTTCTATTTTATAATGTTAAGGCAAATGGCAAGACCAATGAAGAGGAATTATTTGCCAACTTAGAGCCTTTTTTTGAAGCTTTAAATTTGGTAAGATTTGAATATATAAAGAAGGATATAGATTTAAATAAAGTTATTCAGGGGGCCATACAAGGTATACTTAAGGCTCTTGATGACCCCTACACTCGCTATATGGACCCTCAAGCCCTTAAAAGAGAACAGGAAGATATGTTTTTAGGTCATTTCGGAGGGTTAGGGATAATTATCTCTATAAAAGATGATCAATTAACTATTATCTCTCCTATTGAGGATACTCCGGCTTACAGAGCAGGAATAAAGGCTGGAGATAAGATAGTAGAGATTGATGGAAAATCAACAGAAGGAATTGGGTTAGATGAAGCAGTTAATGTTTTAAGAGGGGAGAAAGGATCTGAAGTTATCTTAGGAATTAAGAGAGAGAATGTGGAGGAAATTTTAGAAATTACAATAATCCGAGATATAATTGAAGTTAAAGCGGTAAAAAAGGAAATAATGGGTAATGATAATAACCTTGGCTATATCAGGATTACTACTTTTAACGTGAATACCGAACCTGAATTAAAAGAAGTCTTAAATGAATTTGAAAAAGATAGTAATATTGAGGGGATTATTCTCGATTTACGCAATAATCCAGGGGGATTATTGGATAGTGCCATAGAGATAGCCAGTAAATTTATTAAAGAAGGGCCGATCGTCCATATCAAAGATAGAGACGGGATAGTGGCTACTATAGAATCCAGAGGAAATAAATATCCCCAATGGCCTTTATTTGTGCTGGTTAATGAGGGAAGCGCAAGTGCTTCGGAAATTGTAGCTGGAGCGATTCAGGATTCTAGAAGAGGGAAGTTGTTGGGGGAAAGAACATTTGGCAAAGGAGTAGTTCAACAAGTCTTCAATTTGTCTGATGGTTCAGGAATTGTCATTACTACTTCTGAATATTATACCCCAAGTGAACGATCTATAAATCATATCGGGATTGAACCGGATATATTAGTAGAACCAGCAGAAGATAGTGAACAGGATATGCAATTAAATAAGGCGATACAGTTATTGGAAGAGGAAATGAGATAGTATTTAATAGTATATAGCGAAAAACAAAAAGCGCAAAACGTAAAACCATAGCTCAAAATTAAAAATTTACATATATTGTTTTACTCTTGAGTATTACCTTTCTTATCTCGCGTACTATATAGTAAAAACGAAAAGATAAAGAAGCAAAAACTAAAATTTAAAATTTAGTATTGAGAGAAAAAGTTTTGCGTTTTGAATTAAGGTTTTTCGCTTTTAACTTTAAACTTTTAACTGTGAACCGAAAACTGAGAACTGAAAACCTGAATTTAATGCTAACGACTATTCACTATTCACTAACGACTAATTTAACCAGCTAACCAGATCGAAAGGAATTTTATTTTGAAGAAGAGCAATAGGGAAATTATAAATATTATTGCTTTAGTAATTATTTTGGTCATAGCCTTTAGTATTTCTAATTTATTCAATAAGTCTATTAAGGAAGAAAATAGCCTTCGTAATGCCCAAAATGCTAATCCAACGACTACTAATGAAGTAGAGGTGGAAGTGGAGGAACCTGAAAAAACTACTTATGACAGCGAACAATATACAGATTTAATAGTTAACAATTTAGCCTCTTCAGAGGAAGAAATACATTTTTCTCCCAAAGTAGCTTTTATAATAGATGATTTGGGATACGAAATAGAAGTGGCGAAAAAAATAATGGAGTTGGAATTTCCTGTGGCACTATCTATATTACCTTTTCTTAGATATTCTGAATTCATCGCAGAGGAAGGCAAAAAAAATAATCAAGAAATTATGTTGCATCTACCCATGGAGTCCAGTAATTCTTCTGCTAACCCCGGTCCTGGAGCTATTAAATCCTATATGTCGGAAGAAGAAATTAGACAGGCTGTCAGAGACTGTATTTTAAATTTCCCTTATATTATAGGGGTTAATAATCACATGGGCTCAAAGATCACCGAAGATAGAGAAATAATGGAAATAGTTTTAGAAGAGATTAAAAGATATAATTTATTTTTCATAGATAGCATAACCACTAAGGATTCCATTGCCTATGAAGTAGCCCAAGAGATGGAAATTAAGTCTGCAGTAAGGTCAGTCTTTTTAGATAATGAGAACGATATGGAATATATTAAAGGACAGATGTTGGAAGTTCAAGAGACTGCTTTAATAGAAGGGGAGGTTATTGCTATTGGTCATAGCCGGATAAATACTTTTTACGTACTGAAGAGGATGGTTCCTGAATTGATTAAAGCAGGAATAGAAGTAGTCCCGGTTTTAGAATTAGTTAAATAAAATTTATTTTTTCCTCTACCTTTGCAGATTTATAAAATATAGGAGTTTGACTCGTAAAACCCGCAAAGATTATATCTAGTCTATGGTGCAGATAAGTTCATTAACCGCACTAAATTTATAAATGCTATATATTAAAATTAAAATACACAATGTGATAGTGATATACGCGAGAGAAAAAAGTTTTGAATTTTCAATTGACGAGAGATTGTGTTATCATAATTTTTGTATTATAATAATTTTGTTTCTTATTATAAATATCGTATAGTGTTCAGCGTATAGCGTATAGTATATGGAAAGTAGGGGCTCGATGAATCGAGTCCCTACAAAAATCGGGTCGGATAAATCCGATCCCTACTATTCACTAACGACTATATACTAATAACTAATAAGGGTGGAGGAAGAATGGAAGACAAAAAAATACGAGTTAGGTTTGCTCCCAGCCCAACTGGTTATTTACACATTGGCGGAGCCCGAACGGCTTTATTTAATTGGCTTTATGCCAGACATTATAAAGGGACTTTTGTTTTGCGTATTGAAGATACCGATCAAGTAAGGTCTACCGAAGAAGCAGTAAATGTGATATTAGAAGGTATGAAATGGTTAGGTTTAGATTGGGATGAAGGTCCAGGGAAAAAAGGGGAATATGGCCCTTATTATCAAATGCAACGTTTACACTTTTATCGGGAATATACGGAAAAACTTTTGAAAGATAATAAAGCATATCGTTGTTATTGTACCAAAGAAGAGCTGGCTGAAAGTAGAGAAAAACAGGTAAGAGAAGGTAAAAATCCTAAATATGATAAGCATTGTTTGGATCTTAGTGAAGGGGAAAGGGAAAAATATGAAGCAGAAGGCAGAAAACCGGTGATAAGACTTAAAATTCCTGTCAATAAAATTGTCTTTGATGATCTGTTAAGGGGTGAAGTAGCTTTTGACGGTGAGCTGTTAAGTGATTTTGTAATTATGAAATCAGACGGAATTCCCACTTATAATTATGCGGTAGTCATTGATGATGCTTTAATGAAAATTACTAACGTTATGAGAGGAGATGACCATATTTCTAATACTCCTAAACAGATATTGATTTACAAAGCCTTAGGGTTTACTATCCCAAAGTTTGCTCATATTCCTATGATTATGGGGCAAGATCACACCAGGCTGAGTAAGCGTCATGGAGCTACTTCAGTTTTGGAATATAAAAAGATGGGTTATATCCCAGAGGCATTAGTGAATTATATTGCTCATTTAGGTTGGTCTTCCGGTGATGAAAGGGAAATATTCTCTAAAGATGGATTGATTAAAGAGTTTTCTTTAGATAAAATTTCCAAACATGCTGCAGTTTTTAGTATGGATAAGCTCGATTGGTTTAATGGTGAATATTTAAAGAATATGTCGATCGATTCCTTAACTAAAATGCTTCTTCCCTTTCTTAAGGAGGCTAATTATATTAAAAAGGAAGAAGGTCTTTCTCTGGTAAAAAATGAGTATATAAAAGAAGTAGTAAAATTGATGCTGGGAAGGTTTAGAAATTTTTCTCAGTTTATTGATTATGTGGATTATTTTTTTGTGGATAAAATAAATATTGAACCCCAGGCTTTTCAAAGCGTATTAAATAAGGAGGGAGTATCAGGGATTCTACAAACTTTAAAAGAAAATCTTTCTGCCCTTGAATGTTGGGATGAAGAAAGCATTGAAAATGCTGTAAGAGAAGTTGCCTCTTCTTTAAAAATAAAGGGCGGCCAAACAATCCATCCTACTCGGGTTGCGCTTAGCGGCAAAAAAGTAGGTCCTGGTTTGTTTGAATTAATGGCAGTTCTTGGTCGGGACAAAACTGTTAAACGTTTAAAGGAGGCTATAGAAAAAATAGAAGAAGTGAAAAAGAATAGTAATTAGACTTTTCAAATAACACGATTTAGTATAAAATTAAAAAAAGAAAAAATTATTATAGAGTTGAGGGATCGTCTAGTGGTAGGACACCAGACTCTGGATCTGGGAGCGGTGGTTCGAGCCCACCTCCCTCAGCCATTCCATTATAATCATGATATGAAGTTAATTTATTGATTACGGGCGCAATCGAATAGTGGTTAATTCAGCTGGCTCTCAATCAGCAAACGGGGGTTCAATTCCCCCTTGCGCCACCAATTTTTCTAAAGTAAAATATAAAGTTTAAGCTGAGCAGGAACTACCTGCTTTTTTTATAATATCAACAGAATTTGTAGAAAAGAAAGAAAAATAACTAAAGATAAATTTATATTTTAGAATATAAAATATTATATTGACAAGTAAAATTGATAAGACAAAAGAGGGATAAAAGTGAACAATAATGATGTTTTTTTAAGCAAAGAAGGCTTGAAGAATTTAAAAGAAGAGATAAAGTATCTAGAGGGAGAAAGAAGAAAAGAGATACAAGAAGATATTAGTCGAGCTTTAGAGTACGGAGATATAAGCGAAAATGCAGAATATAATATTGCTCAGGAAGCTCATCGTATGAACGAAATAAATATTATTAGATTAAGGCAAAAGTTAAGTCGAGCTAAAATAGTAGACGAAGATTGCCGTACGGAAGGAATAGGTATTGGCACAACTTTAAAGCTAAAAAATTTAGGTACTGGAAAAGAATTAGAATATATCTTTGTCCCGGATGATCAAATAGATTTTACTCAGAATAAAATATCCCTAAATTCTCCCTTAGCGCAAGCCTTTTTAGGTCACCAGGAAGGAGAAGAGGTTGAGGTCGAAGTTCCTATCGGGATATTAAGATACAAAATATTAAAAATTTTAAAATGAAAACCAAAATATTAAAGATAAATCCTAAAAAAATAGATTTTGCCAAGATTAAAATAGCTGCAGAAGAAATAAAAAAAGGTAACTTGGTGGCTTTTCCAACCGAAACAGTCTATGGATTGGGGGCAGATGCCCTCAATGAGAAAGCGGTTGAGAAAATATTTCAAGCCAAAGGAAGACCATTTAATGATCCTTTAATTGCTCACATTACCGATATAAAAGAATTGTATAGATTGTCCAAGCAAATTCCTCCGGTAGCTTTAAAATTAGCCAAAGCATTTTGGCCGGGCCCCCTTACCTTAGTCCTTAAAAAGTCTGAATTAGTTTCAGGTATTATTACTGCTGGGTTAGATACAGTTGCAATAAGAATGCCGGAGGATAATATTGCCTTAAGCTTAATTAGAGAAGCTAGAACTCCCATAGTAGCTCCTAGTGCTAATCTTTTTGGAAGGGCAAGCCCCACTACTGCTCAACACGTAGCCGATGATTTAGACGGTAAAATAGAGATGATTATTGATGGAGGAAAAACTAAAGTAGGAGTAGAATCTACTGTTCTCGATATAACTACTAGACCCATCCAGGTACTGAGGGCAGGGGGGATATCAGTGGAAAAATTAAAAGAAGTAGTTGACCAGGTAAAAATAAGTAAGGAGTTAGAAGAAGGTTTTCGTTCTCCAGGAATGCTAAACAGTCATTATTCTCCTCAAGCAAGACTAATTTTAGTGGAAGAAAAAAGGGGAGCCCAAGCAGAAGAAGTTCTTCGGTTGGCTTCTGAATATAAGGCACAGGGAGTTAAGGTTGGGATAATGACTAAAGAAGAAAATCAAAACAAATATAAGGGATTTGAAATCAAAATTATAGGCAAAGGCAGCGAGTTAAATATCTGTGCAGCAAATCTCTTCTCAATCTTAAGGAGTTTTGATAAAGAAAGATTTGAAATTATTATTGCAGAAGGGTTAGAAGAACATGGCTTGGGTCTGGCTATAATGGAACGATTAAGAAAAGCCGCTGTTCCTAAGTAAGTTAGTGTAAACTTTTCCTATCTTTTTTTCTCTAATGCTTTTCTTTTTCTTCACACGATACTCAATACGCAATACGCGATACGAAATAATATTTGACAGAAATAGAAGGATATGCTAATATTTTAAAAAATGTTAAGGAGTAGACAAGGTGGATACAAAAAGAGAATTTACTAAATCAATAAATTCCTTTAATTTTTATTACTACTATTATACCACCGATGTTTATGCCTTAACATCTTAGAAGTTTAAAATAAGATATCATAGGCATGGACATCGGTTTTGTGCCTATGACATCTTTATATATTTACATATAAAGGTCATAGGTTTTGTAAGTTCCTATGGCTTTTTTTATTTTGTAGGAAAATAACGCCAAACAACCGTCCCCTGACACGAAAAAGGAGGTAGATATATGCTGGTTCGAGGAATAAGAGGAGCGATAACTGTAGATAGAAATACTAAAGAAGAGGTTATTAAAAGAACCAAAGAATTATTAATGGCCTTAAAAAAAGAAAACGATTTTAGAACTGAAGATATTGTAAGCGTTTTTTTCAGTGCCACTCCTGATTTAAACGCTGCTTTTCCCGCTCGGGCAGCACGAGAATTAGGTTGGAATAGAGTCCCCCTTTTTGATATGCAAGAAATCGAAGTTTTAGGGAGCTTCCCAAAATGTATTCGAATATTAATCCAGATAAATTGCCAAAAAAGTCAAACAGAAATAAAGCATTGCTATTTAAGAGGAGCAGAAATATTAAGAAAAGATTTGGTTAAAGAGACCTTAAATTTAAAGGAGAGTGAGTCTAAATGATTATCGTAATGAATAGTAAAACTGATGATGCTGATGTAGAAAAAGTAATACAGAAGTTACACGAAATGGGACATAAAGTGCACATCTCTCGAGGAGAAAGACGGATTGTCTTAGGAGTAATCGGGGATGTAGAAAATTTAGCTTCTGTACCCTTTTATGCCTTTAAGGGAGTAGAAGAGATTATTCGTATCATAAAGCCTTATAAACTGGCTAGTAGAGAATTTAAAAGTTTTGACACTACAGTTAAAGCAAAGGATGTAGTTATTGGCGGCGAAGAGGTGGTAGTAATGGCCGGACCATGTGTGGTAGAAAATGAGAAACAAATATTTGAGACAGCTCAACAAGTAAAAGCTGCTGGAGCAAAGATATTAAGGGGAGGAGCTTTTAAACCTCGGACTTCTCCCTACAGCTTTCAGGGATTAGGGGAAGAAGGTTTAAAGTTGTTGGCTCAAGCTGGTGAAGAGACAGGTTTAGCAGTTGTAACTGAAGTGATGTCGGTTAACCAGATAGAGCTGGTAGGTAAATATACCGATATATTTCAAGTAGGTGCTCGTAATATGCAGAATTTTGTATTGCTAAAAGAATTGGGTAAAACTAAAAAACCAATATTATTAAAAAGAGGAATGTCAGCTACTATAGAGGAACTATTATTATCAGCAGAATATATTTTGACTCAAGGAAATTATGAAGTAATATTATGTGAAAGAGGAATACGTACTTTTGAAAACTATACCCGTAATACTTTGGATTTAAGCGCAATCCCTGCATTAAAGAGGTTGAGTCACTTGCCCATAATTGTAGATCCCAGCCATGCTACCGGCAGATGGAGGTTGGTGAGTCCAATGGCCAAGGCAGCCATAGCTAGTGGAGCAGATGGTCTCCTTATCGAAGTTCACCCTGACCCTAAAAGTTCACTTAGCGATGGAGCTCAGACTTTAAGACTCGATACTTTTACTCAATTAATGAAAGAATTAAACCCGATAGTTCAGGCGGTAGGTCGAGAATTGGGCACATCTGCCGAACATGAATTAGAGAGGATGAAAAATTAAGTGGAACTTGTTTTAGAAAAAGTTAATAAATTAAAAGGAAATATATTTGTCCCGGGAGATAAATCAATATCTCACCGCTCTCTAATTTTAGGGTCTATTACTCAGGGAGAAACTCGAATATACAATTTATTAAATTCCTTAGATTGTCTAAGAACTTTAGGATGCATGCAAGCCTTAGGAGTGAAAATAGAGTTAGACGAAGATAATTCTGTTAATATAAAGGGAAAAGGATTATATGGATTGCAAGAAGCAAAAGGTATACTCGATGTAGGGAACTCAGGGACGACCATCCGTCTTTTAACCGGATTGCTTAGTGGACAGAATTTTTATTCTGTTTTAAATGGAGATAATTCAATCAGAAAAAGACCTATGAAAAGAGTAGTCCAACCTCTTAGGTTAATGAGGGCAGATATCTGGGGGAGGGAAGATGGCCATTTTGCACCTTTAAGTATAAAAGGAAGTAGACTTAATCCTTTCCAATATACCTTACCTGTAGCCAGTGCTCAGGTGAAATCAGCCCTTCTGTTGGCTGGTCTTTATGCAACTGGTGAGACAGTTATTAGAGAACCTCTGTCCACCAGGGACCATACCGAGAGGATGTTAGAGATTATGCGGGCAGACATAAAAATTTCTCCTCCTGAAATCAAAATAAAGGGCGGAACAGAATTAAGGAGTACTGATATTTTTATCCCTGGTGATATTTCTTCTGCTGCTTATTTCATAGCAGCTGCCAGTATATTAAGAGACTCACAGATTATAATTAAGCAGGTAGGGGTTAATCCTACCAGGACCGGAATAATTGAAATATTAAAAAAAATGGGGACAAAGATTGATATTTTAAATTACCAGATAAAATCAAATGAACCTCAGGCTGATTTAATGATAGAATATTCAAAACTAAAGGGAGTAGAGATTAAGAAAGAAAATGTGCCTTTCTTAATCGATGAGTTACCCCTTATTGCGGTGGTGGCAACTCAGGCGCAGGGTAAAACGGTAGTAAATGGGGCAAGAGAATTAAGAGTAAAGGAGACTGATCGTATAAAAGCTATTGTCAGCGAATTGAAGAAAATGGGAGCAGATATTGAGGAAAAAAAAGATGGTTTTACGGTAAATGGTCCCACTAGATTGCAGGGAGCAGTCTGTGAAAGTTACAATGATCATCGAATTGCTATGTCCTTAGCGGTAGCTGCTCTATTGGCTGAGGGAAAAACAGTTATAAAAACTTCAGAATGTATAGACATATCTTTTCCCGGATTTGAAAAGACTCTACAAAAATTAATCAACTTTTGATCTGTCATTGCGAACGCAGTGAAGCAATCTCTATAGAGGATTGAAGTGGGGGTGTAAACCTGAATGAAAAAAGAAATAAACGGAAAGACCAGAATAATCGGAATAATCGGTGAAAATATAGAAAATAGTCTTTCCCCACTTATCCATAATCAAATAATACTTAAACATTTTTTAAACTTTTGTTATCTACCTTTTCAAGTAGCAGAAATCGACTTAAATAAAGCTATCCAAGGGATAAAAGCCCTGAATATAAGAGGGGCAAACATCACTTTTCCTTATAAAGAGAAAGTAATCAAATTTTTAGACGAAGTGGAAGAATCTGCCCGAAGAATTAGAGCAGTAAATACTATTGTCAACAATAAAGGAATTCTCACCGGTTACAATACTGATGTAATTGGCTTTAAAAAAAGCCTGCAGGAAGATGGAAAACTTGCCATAAAAGAAAAAAAAGCAGTTATTTTGGGGGCAGGGGGAGCTGCCCGGGCAGTAGTTTATGCTCTCTTGGAGGAAGAGATAGAAGAAATATGTATTTTTAATCGGACTTTAGAAAAAGCTAAGAAGATTAAACAAGATCTTTCGTCCTTTTTTCCCAAAAGCCATATTAGAGTATTCCCTTTAGAGAAAGAGGATTTAAAAGATAAAATAGAGAAGTCCCATCTTTTGGTTAACTCCACTTCTATAGGAATGGCACTCCGGGTCGATAATACTCCTTTACCTGATGAAAAATTGTTTCACCCTAATCTCTTAGTCTATGACCTCATCTATCACCCGGCTAAGACTCTTTTTCTAAAGCAAGCGGAGAAGTCAGGAGCAAAGATAATTAATGGTTTACCGATGTTAGTTTATCAAGGTATAGAGAGTTTTTATCTCTGGACTGGCCTTAAACCAGAAGGGAAAGAAGTATTAGAAATAATTAAAAGAATTGCTTAGATTGCTTGAAAGTCAAAGAGAAGGGAGAAAATACAAAATGCTAAGATTTCTTGATGCGGGAGAATCTCACGGAAAATGTTTGTTGGGAATAATAGAAGGATTTCCAGCCGGACTTTCCTTAAATGAAGAAAATATCAATCTTGATCTAAAAAGACGTCAAGGGGGGTATGGCAGAGGAGAGAGGATGAAGATCGAACAGGATCGAGTAGAGGTATTGTCCGGGTTGGTAGAAGGAAAGACTATAGGAAGCCCCCTTGGCTTAATGATAAAAAATAAAGATTGGGAAAATTGGCAGGAAAAGGAATATCCTCCTTTGACTATTTCCCGACCAGGGCATGCGGATTTTGCCGGAGCGATAAAATATGGATTTAAAGATGTAAGGAAAGTTTTAGAAAGAGCCAGTGCTCGACAGACTGCCATGAGGGTGGCTATAGGCTCACTAGCTCAACAATTTTTAAAAGAATTTAATTTAGATACTTATAGTTATGTATTAAGGATTGGACAGGTTAAAGCCCGGAGGATTACTTCTTTTAATCCAAAGATTAAAACTGAGATTAACAAATCACCAGTGTATTGCGTAGATGGAATAGCATCAATCGGAATGTGCAGAGAAATTGATCGAGCTCAGGAGAAAGGAGATACTTTAGGCGGGGTATTTGAGGTGGTGATTACTGGAGTCCCTATTGGCTTGGGAAGTTATGTTCAATGGGATAGACGTCTGGATGCTCGATTGGCTTCAGCTTTAATGAGTATTCCAGGGGTAAAGGCAGTAGAGATAGGTGAAGGAGTAGAGGCTTCGAAGAAGAAAGGTTCGGCTGTACATGATGAAATCTTTGTTCAAGAAGAGCAAAGAAAAAATTCCTCCCGGTATTACCGGAAGACCAATCGAGCTGGTGGTATAGAAGGCGGGGTGACCAATGGAGAAGAGGTGGTAATTAGAGCTTATCTTAAACCTATACCTACTTTGATTAACCCTCTTCGTTCTATTGATTTTGCCACTAAAAAAGAGACAAAAGCAATTTATCAAAGGTCTGATATATGTGTAATTCCAGCTGCCAGTGTAGTGGGAGAAGCAGTAGCAGCCTGGGAAATAGCAGCAGCTTTTTTAGATAAATTTAACGGAGATTCTTTATTGGAAATTAAGGAGAATTATAAGAAATATGGGGAGAAACTTCAAGAGATATGAGGGAAAATATTATTATTAGCGGATTTATGGGTACCGGAAAAAGTATAGTAGCTGAAGAATTAGCCCGAAAATTAAAAATGGAATTTATAGATATGGACCAGATTATCGAAGAATGCCAGGGGATGAGTATATCAGATATTTTTGCAAGATATGGGGAAAATTATTTTCGAGAACAAGAGAACAAATTAGTAAAAGAATTATCCCGAAAAGAAAATATAGTAATTGCTACCGGCGGGGGAACATTGCTTTCTTCGGATAACATCAGAATATTAAGCCAGAAAGGAAAGATAATTTGTCTTTATGCCGATTCCCAGACTATCTATAATCGGGTAAAAAGAAAGAATAATCGGCCACTCCTAAATGGAGAAAATATTTTAGGTAAGATTAATCATCTCATGAAAGAAAGAAAGAAAATATATGATAATATAAAATGGAAAATTGATACCACTAATTTTACAACTCAGGAAGTCGTGGATAAGATAATAAATCTTTTAAAGTTAAAGAGGTGAGCAGGTGAAGGTGAAAGAAATTACAGTAAAAATTACGGAAGATAAAGAATATAAAATTTGCATCGAAAAGGGAATTCTTAATAATTTAGGCGAGCATTTATCTAAGGCAATAGAGAATAAGAGGGTTATTATAATTACCAATTCTTTAGTAAACAGCCTGTACGGAGCTAAACTTTTATCCGCTTTGAGAAAGGATGGGTTTAACTCTGATTTAATAGAAGTGCCCGATGGCGAGAAATATAAAACCCTATCTACGGCAAAATATCTCTATGATGAATTATTAAAAAGGAAAGCAGACCGAACTACTACCCTTATAGCTTTAGGTGGAGGAGTTATAGGAGATTTAACCGGATTTGTTGCTGCTACCTATATGAGAGGCCTGCCTTTGGTGCATATTCCCACCACTCTTTTGGCTCAAGTAGATAGCAGTATCGGAGGGAAAGTAGCGGTTGATCATCCTTTAGCTAAAAATATAATCGGGAGCTTCTATCAGCCAAAGGCAGTTTACACTGACCCTGAGGTTCTACAGACTTTATCAGATAAAGATATAAAAAATGGAATGATAGAGGCTATAAAAATAGCAGTTATCAAATCTCCGGTTTTCTTTAAATGGTTAGAAAAAAATATTGATCAATTATTAAAAAAACATAAAGACCTACTATGTGAAGTTGTTAAAGAAGCTGTTCCTTTAAAAGCGGACATAGTTTTGAAAGACCCCTGGGAAAGCGGACTACGTAAAATACTAAACTTTGGCCATAGTATTGGCCATGCCCTGGAAGTAAGGGCAGGATATCAGGATTTAAATCATGGGGAAGCAGTGGCCTTAGGTATGTTAATCGAAACTAAAATAGCTCGCAATAGAGGGATGTGTTCAGAAGAGTTTGAGGAAAAAATTAGACGAATATTATCATTCCCCCCTTCTTCTCTGTTATTCCCGCGAAAGCGGGAATCTATATTTAAATATATTGAAAATTTAGACTACAATCAATTCTGGGAAACTTTAACTTTAGATAAAAAAAACTATCAGGGTAAAATAACATTCATTCTACCAGAAGCTATGGGCAAAGTTAGTTTAATTAAAGATATAACTAAAAAAGAAACAGTAAAAGCTTTAGAAGAATTTAAAAAGGAGTGGGGATTATGTTAAAGATAGGAATAATCAATGGACCAAATTTGAATATGCTGGGAAAAAGAGATCAGAAAATTTACGGAAATTTAACTTTAGAAGAAATGAACTGTAAAATAAAATCTTTTGCCGAGAAGGAAGGTATTGAACTAATCATAATGCAGTCCAATTTCGAGGGGGAGATTATTGAATTTATTCAGCAGAACGCTTCAAGGCTAAATGGTTTAGTTATCAATCCAGCGGCTTATACTCATTACAGTTATGCTATTGCCGATGCCCTAAGAGACTGTTCTATCCCGGTAGTTGAAGTTCATCTTTCTAATATATTTTCCCGAGAAGATTTTCGGGGGAAATCAGTAACTGCTTCTGCGTGTATAGGCCAGATTGCCGGGTTTGGTTACCAGAGTTATATTCTCGCTATCCATGCTCTTCAAGATTTATTAAAGAAAAAACCAGAAGAGGCTTAATAAAATAATTCCAATTCTGTCATTTCTGTTTTTCCCTCTCCCCTAGGAGGGAGAGGGCCTGCCCTGTGTAGTAGAGGGATTACTGCATAGGGTAGAGGCGATGGGGATTTGTTGAAAATCGGACAATTGCTAAATCTTCATTACTCATTACTTATTACTTATTACGCAATTAATCAGCAGGTTAATTGCTAAAAAGGAGAAAATCGAAATGGAAGAGGAAAGCGACTTTAAAAAAATAACTATCATTGGTGTAGGTTTAATCGGCGGCTCACTCGGATTAGCTCTTAAAAAAAAGAAACCGAATTTCAAAATTGTAGGAATAGATAAACAAAAAATAATCGAAAAAGCAATTGCTCGAGGTGCTATTGATGAAGGAACGGTTAATCTCGAAGAAGGAATAAAAGAAGCTGATATAGTAATTATTGCTACACCAGTAAAAACAATTTTAAATTTATTGACCCAAATTAACCCTTTTCTTAAAAAAGGATGTCTGGTAACTGATACTGGGAGCACTAAAGGACAAATTGTAGAGAGAGCCGATAAAGTATTGTCTAAAGATATATTCTTTATCGGTGGCCATCCTATGGCAGGTTCAGAAGAATATGGTATAAAGTCGGCAAATCCTCATCTCTTTCAGGATAAAACCTATATCCTAACTCCTACTGAAAAAAGTAATTTAATAGCAATAGAAAAGATATCTTCATTAATCAAGATGATAGGCGCAAAAAGACTAATATTAGACTCTCTCGAGCACGACAGAATTGTTGGTGCAGTGAGCCATCTACCTCAGATTATGGCAGTTTCTCTGATAAACATGGTAAGTGAGTTAGTCCAAAAAGAAAATAACAATAATTATTTTAAAGCCGTCGGAGAGGGATTTAAAGATATGACCCGGATTGCTTCCAGTCCTTATAAGATATGGGAAGATATCTGTGATACTAATCAAGAAAATATTTTGGAAATGATTCAGGAATTTAGAAATTATCTTGAAGTAATAGAAGATAAACTCAAAAATGATCCCAACAGTTTAAAAGAAGAATTTCGAAAAGCAAGCAAATTAAGAGAAACCCTTTAAATTAAAAATTTTTGTCATTGCGAGCTCCGATTTTTCGAAGCGTGGCAATCTCATAAATGTATATCCACTATTTTTATTTTCTTCTTCTGAATACTGGATTCTGTCTCCTGACTCCCATCTCTTATTGAAAATTTCCCCCATTTATGCTATAATTTAACTGCAAGATGAGGAAAAATTATGAGCTTTGCCAATAAAGATGAAGTAAAAAATGTAGCTGTAAACAGAAAAGCACGACATGATTATCATATATTAGATACTTACGAAG
>Ga0209991_10000568_pt1 | contig 16216 bp, 16 predicted proteins | sample ChitaG_FD_183167 | JGI IMG/M metagenome (GOLD analysis project Ga0209991, IMG submission 183167) | Deep subsurface microbial communities from South Pacific Ocean to uncover new lineages of life (NeLLi) - Chile_00310 metaG (SPAdes)... | ecosystem: Environmental > Aquatic > Marine > Oceanic >...
TCATCATCCTGTATTAAATAGGGTTAGAGATTTGGGGTTTGGGGAGTATCGTGAGGGTGTGGTTGTTTCTTCAACTAATGCTGGGTCGTTTGTTGATGTTGGTGTAGAGCGTTCCGTGTTGGTTTCTAATGTGCAACTTCTGGTTAATAGTCGAGTTACCGTGAAGATTGTTGAGTTGGGGAGGCATTTGAAGGCTGTTTTGGCTAGTCATGGTGAGGTTGAGGCGTATTGGGGTTATCGTGTGAGGGTTTCGGATGTGGGGTTTGGGCATTTAGTGAAGGAGGGGGGTTTTGATCTGGTGGTTGCTACTTCTCGGCGTGGGGTTCGGTTTATGGCGGCTGTTGATGAGTTGATTGGGCGTTGGAAGAAGGCGTGTAGGGTTTTGGTTGCTTTTGGTTCTCCGTCTGCGGGGTTGTTTGAGATTTTGGAGCGTGAGGATTTGAGATTAGGTGATGTTGTGGATTTTATTGTTAATATGGTTCCGAATCAGGGGACTGCGACTGTGAGGACTGTTGAGGCTGTCTATGCGTGTTTGGGTGTTTTGAATTTGTTTGTTAGCGGTTTGTAAGTTGTTTGTTTGTTACGTTTTTTGTGTTATTTTTGTGTTTGTCTCTCTCTAGACCCCCCCCTATAATTTTTTTGTTCTTTACAAAGCTTGTTTTTCGCTTGTTTTTTGAAATTAAGCTTGAAAACGGTTTATCCCACGATAGGAATAGATGGGAAAAGATACGAAAAGATGCGGAAAGATATAAAAAGATATAGAAAGATGGGAAAAGATACGAAAAGATAGGGAAAGATGGGAATCGACGGCAGCCTTATTGGAGAACGCGGGGTTTCATGTGTTGCAAGCGCGCACGTGCCCCTTAACCGCAGGTTCCCCTACCCCGGGGGGTCATGGCTCATGTCCGAGTTGTTTTTGTTTGTGGTTTGCGTCTGTTTGTGGTTTAGGCTTTGTTTTTTGTTCTGTGCTTGATGGAGGCTCTGTTTATGTGGTGATTACGTGAGTTTTCAACATGAACCACATGAAAAATTGTGAGTGGTAAATTCAGCAGGACGGGTGGGTTCATTCTGTGGAGAGACCCGTGATCATGGCTTTGAGCTTCTTTGCTTCTTCAATGGGCTTTCTCTACCCAATATAGTATCAAAGGAAAAGGGGTCATATGTTTTCAAACTGCGTGAACGAGTTGATGTACGCAAGCATTGTGAAGGGGAAAGACTCTGATGTATGGCGATATAAGAAAGTTTATATGCTGGATGACTCAATAATATATTGAATATGTCTCATTATAGACATATTGTCTATACGTATAACGTGAGAACTGTAGAACAAAGATACATAAAAACGGAAAAGGGAGAAACTTGCCGAGGAAAATAGCCATAATGGTGATAAACCTCGTTAAAGAGAGTGTGGAAAAGCTAAATAAGGAAATTGAAGAGGAGATTCTCAAGGAAATTGAAGAGCTGAGAATTCCTTGGATGGAGAAGGTGGAGAAGGTCACGGTTTTAGAATCAGACGAGGATTAGAAGTACTTTTATCTCGTCAGGACATGCGATATCGTGTTACGTTTACTTTCAATGTTTTCTCCGACTCTCGTGGTTTCTTTCTCCATAAAGAATATCGAAGAGTCTACACGAGACGGGGTTAAGTGATGTATCGTCCTCTATTCTTTAACGATTAAGTGTATGAAATGTTTTTATTCTACTCTTACTCTATCCTACCCTCTAAATGGAGTGAAAAAATAGGAGTGTGTAAGTATGAATAAATCAGAATTTGTATCTAAGTGGAAAAATAGAGAATGGTCGCATCTAATAGAAATTCCAGAGATTGAGGAAATCGTAAAAGACTACTCTAACACAGAAACGATACAGAACCTAATAAGAAGCATAAATGATTTGATAGAAGAAACCAAAAAGACTAAGCCAGAATTCAAGATAGTAGATATTCTAAGGTTATCTCCTAAAGACGCTAGAGCTTTGATCTGGAGTGCATGTCAAAGTATGCTCCGATGGGATAAAGGACACCGTAGAACACAACAACTTAGAACTTGGAGTAGTCAATTCTATGAGTTTCATACAGATAAGAAATTAGTATGGAAACGAAGACACACTATAAGCACAATCCCTCAATGGACAGATTCTTATGTGCCTAGACATAAAGATATATTTCTGATAGTAGACCATTGTAGCAACATAAGAGACAAGTGCATAACTCTCTTAATGTATTCTGGATTATCTAACAAACCTATAGGAAGACTAAGACTTAGACACATAAGAACAATTCTAGAAAAGTATAAGCAAGATAAGAAAGTTCCATTAGTTATTAAAGTAACTAGTGAATTGATACCAAAGAGGTTTAGAAGTAATACAACAGTAACATGGCTTCCAACACTAATAAACAAAGATTGTGCAGAGCTACTATTACAATACTATGAGAAGAAAAGGAAGAATGCAGATGACAACGACTATTTCTTTATTACTAGAGAGAATACGAAACTTACAGAACAGAGGATAAGCGTTCAAGTTAGAGAAGCGATGGATAGAGCTAGTGTCATAAACCCTAGATTAAAGAAATCTTATCCGTATCTATTGAGAGATTCTTTCTATAACAGGCTGATAGCGGGACATATGGAAGATTCTTACAGGGAACTCTTAATGATGCACTCAACGGGAATAAGAGAACACTACTTTGATGAAGAGTATCATAGAGCAAAAATCATAGAGCAATACTTAGAATGTGAATTCAATAGGGAGACTTCGTTAAACCATATGGAAAGGGGAATAAGTAAAATCAATGACTTAGAAATTGAAGTAAGCGAACTTAGAAAAATTGTTAAGGGATACGAGAAGATATTCGAAATTGAGGTAGATGGAAAGAAAACAGATCTCAGACCCAAAAGGCTGAGAGCAGAAACCTCTGAGCCTTCTATAGTTAAAGTCAGCAAACGTGACGTAGACAAATACATCGAACTGAGAGGAAAAGGATACATCAAAACAATGGAAAACCATGAGTACATCGTAATGGAAAAAACCTAAGTCAGGAGTTTCTATTAGTAATCAATTAGAGAAGTACATTGGCTTAGCAAAATAAGATGTTAGACCCATTTAGGCTAGAAAGAAATTATACGACTTAGTAGTCAGATACATTGGAGTAACTATCATTTTGTGCATATCTTCTTTGGTTCTTGTATATGATCACTCTTGATGTTTTCACTCTCCCTATTGTTGTAATGGAACAATAAGCTCATACCTTAGGAACGGTGATAACAGTAAATCCACCCGATGGTGTTAGCATAGTTGTAGGCTGTTCTGTCACTGCACTTCAATTCCTTTTTGCAGTATTCCACAAGAACAGGCATTTCGATTTGACCAACACTGAGACCTGACTTATATAGATTGTAAACCAAAAGAGCTAGATGTCTCAGAGTTCTAGAGGATATAGCTTGGAACGAATCGACTACACTGCCGTCTCTAAGTCTAGGCTCTTTTCCCGCTTTTTTGATGACTCCATGTTCAGTCACTTCCACATCTTCGATAATGACATTTCCTATCTTGATTCTTGTCATGTTTTTTCACCTCCTGAAACTGGTCTTCTTCTTATGAGCAAAAAGGAAGTCCATTAGTGAACACCTTGTACCTGTATGTATGAAAAAGTGAGCTGCTAGAGACAAAAAGAAGCTCAGATAACCCTTTAAACTAAGAAGTATGTGTATACTGTACTTGTTAGTATATACTTATATGCAGATATTCCTTCTTTTCAGATACTTCTTAATCTTAGATTTGATATCCTGACTAACCCTTAGTGAGACTGGTTTTCTTCTTGTTATCTGACCTTTCTTTTTGAAGAACCTGTAGTATCTTCTTGGCAGTATTTGGTATTGGATGTTCACTTGGCTTATTCTATTAGAGGAGAATCTTGGTAGATGTTTTTTGTTTAAGTTTGTGTATATCAAGACTTTGTTACAGTTGTAGTGTTTAAGGTTTGATATTATTTTTCTAAGTCTTTTCTTAGATAGCAGAGAATTTATAGACCAGTTGAGGATTTCTCCTGCAATGATTAGGTTTCCTTTTCTATTCCAAACCATTATGTCGATGTTGTTTCCTTGTCCCTTGTTGATCCATACTTGAGAAGCCCCAAGCTGTAGGAATGTCTGTCCCACTATTACTGGTAGAAGTTCACCTACTGTTTGGGTATAGACTGTCCTCTTAACTGGATATCTTTTTTCAGAACTCAAGAAATCACTTCCTTTTGTTTTAGAGAACCCTTCATCCTGCAAATAGAGAAGCAAGAATCGGACTCTCAACAATAAACAAAAAAGCCTAGAACCCCTCAAGAAGAGAGATTCTAGGCTATAGAAACAATCCTTTTGGTTTCTAGTAAGAACTTAGAAGATTGTCTTAGACTTGAGTTATTATATTCTAGAATTTCATTTTGCTATGTTATCTAGAAATGAAGATATTAGTTATTGCTTTATTCTCTATATCTTCAAAATAACGACATTTCTTTAGATGCTATCAATTAAATAGAGCCGAATCGATTTTACCCCAGTTTCAACTCAGCAAACGCTCTAATGTGCAACGGATTATTTATAGTTGTTGCTGAGCTTCTTGCTTTTTTCCTTCTCTCTCCTTGTCTCTTTGGTGAAAAGAATCCCAAAATGGGGTTTTCGGTGTGTGAGGCAACCTGTGCTGCTGAAGGGCTGGTGTGGAGCGTGAACAGGCTCAAAAACACTAGAAGATAGAAGATAATGATAAAGAAGGAAAGAGAGTATAGGAATAAGGTACTTAACTATAGTTTCTCTTCTTAATACTTTAACGAGTCATCATTTTCTATCTAATATCTAACAGATAATTAAATACAGTTAAGGTTAATTCATTCAATTCAGGATAATTCTACTTCTTATAGAGAGCGATTATCTTCTTACAATCGAAAGACTACATCACTTTCTGGCTTTACCTTTCTGAGTCCAATGGTTTCTGTTTGCTGATAATCCATTCAAAGATTGCTTTCTTTAAGTCCTTTTGAACATTATCATAACTTAGAAGAACTAAGCGATTCGATTTTTTCTTCAACCATCTGTTTTGCCTTTTTAAGCGACTGCTTCATTTCACGTCCCTTAAAATATGATTGGCTCACCAAGTCTCCTAGTTCATCTCGCTTTTTCTCATCCAACATGGGAATGAGTGTTTCCCTAATTTCAGATGGTCTCCAATGATTAATGACTGATCCACCTGTTGCTTTATCAATTTGGATCTTTGCAAACAGTGAGTTTAATGCTAGAGAAAGATAGTTCATGTTAATGTTAGTCTTGCTTTTTAGCCGCATTATGCCACTAGAGATAATCATCTTTTGTTTTTCTCTCATCAAAAACGCAATTCCTGGTGTAGCGTCTTTAGATAGTAGTAGCTCTCCAACATTAGGTTCATACTGTGATCTTAGCTCTTTGTAAAGGTCTGGTTCCAAGTATTTCTGATTGTCGTCAACTATCTCGTGAATGCTTAAATTAGAAACTCTTACGAAAGGGATCCCTTCATCTCGATAGGCCTTACTCCCAGGTTCAATTCCTCTCTTTATCGTTACTAGGTCATCAAGTCGTTTGACTTCAGTCTTCTTTCTAGCAATCTCAATGATTTGATCATATTTTGGCTGAAAATGTTCAGCATCAACTCGATGAACTCTAGATACTTCAGATAGATTTGCAGTAAAAGAAAGTTCATATTCCAGATTGACGTTTTTTAGTCCTAGTTCTTCCAAAAGTAGGTTTTCAGCTTCTTCGTAGAGTTTTTGAGAATTTTTTTGTGTTTCAATTGCTCCAATTCTTAATTTCTCGACGTCTTGTTGACATTTTAGGATTGGAACCTTGATCTTTCTCACATTTCCTAAATTTAGTAGTGGTTGAACATTGCCCGCTGACAGTCTTTCTGACTGGAGTTTTCCATATTTTGAATTCAAAAATGTTGAAACATAGTGTGGACTTATCTCTTTCTCTCCAATAATTATTGTAGCTACATGCCTATCCGTATTCCCTGGTAGCATGTCTCTAGATACGACAGCAGCATTTCCAACGGTTCCTACAATAGATAGAATAATATTTCCTTCTTTCAATTCTGACCGTTTATTCTTTTTGTGAATGTCGCTGTTAATATAATGAACATCTAATAAGTCAAAAAAATTATCTTTAACATTTTGAGCAGATAAATAGATGATTCCACTGCTTTCATCAAAAATAGGTGATCCATGTTCGCCATCGGTCACAAATGCCATTGTTCCTAGTTCTCTTGAATCAAGTTTATCCAACATTGTTTCCATTTCGATATACTCAGTTTGATAATATTCAGCATCAAGCCTATTCCTTTCCTGCAATCTGGTTTTCCTAATTGTGGAGATAACAGCCATGCTAGTCGCTCCAGAAGCTCAATCTCTCTTTCTTGGAGAACTTGATGAATGCTTCCGCAATCTCATCCAAGTCATGATCGTAAACGAAATGATCGTGTTCATCAACAACAGGTGACCCATCCAAGTTCTTTTTGAATATGTAATCACCTGAATTATCCTTTCCAGATATTTTTGATGTCGCAAAAAAGATGGGATAATCTTTCTTATATGGACATAGTTTGTCGTCCCATTTTTGGAGAAATAGAACGCTAGTTTTCGTTCCTGAATGAGGCTTGAATGTGTTTTTGTGTAGACTAACTACAGCAAGAACCCTAGCTTGACTCATAATGTAATCTCGAATGTACTCATCAGTTATGTTGTTGAGTCTTCCTTGAGGAAGAACTATAGCCATCCTTCCACCTGGTTTGAGAAAATTCAGATTCTTCTCAATGAAGATAATGTCTCTTCCGATTTTCTTACGTAACCTTCCCTTCGAATCTTCCGCAAGTTTGTAGTTTCTGAGAACTGATCGTTCTCTAATATCCCCTGCAAAAGGTGGATTTGTCATTAAAATATCGAAATCAAAGAATCTGAAATTCTTTTGGTTGTCTTCATCAAGTTTTGGATCGTCGGGAAATCTTCTCAAGAATGGGCTTAACGCTGCTCTTCCTTCATCATCCCAACTTGAGGGGTCTAGTGAGTTCAACTTGTAGACGTTTGATTTTCCATCACCAGCAATAAGATTTACTGCCTTACCTACCTTAACAGCTCTGTCATCAAAATCTATTGCATATACTTTTTCCTGTGCGTATTCTCTGTTTTCTGGTGTTGGTCGTTTGCCAGTTAATTGTTCTCCCCAAACCCAGAATATTGAATGCACCGTGAACCCACAAGATCCAGCTGCAGTATCAATGAGATATTCATAGATGTTCGGGTTCAGCATTTTCACTGCCATATCTATAACAAATCTTGGGGTGAAATACTGTCCTTTTTCAGCTTTGGAAACTTGGGTGATAAGGTATTCAAACGCCTCATCAATGATTTGAAGATTTGAGTTGAATAGACGTATATTTTGAAGGAATGAGACACATGTTACCAAATGAGTTGGTCTAAGTTCAATCTTGTCAAAGGGTTTGAAGACGCCTTTCCACTGTTTAGCAGATTTTAGAAACAAATCATTAATCTTGATATACAACTCTTGTGGGGACTCACCAGTTATTCTGAAATTGACCAATCTACCTGCACTTCGTTTGGCTTTCCATTCATCATATAACTTTGCATAAATTAGCTTGAAAACTTCTTCGAAAGCATCAACACCTGCATTGGCTAGAACCAAATCCTCAAGACTCAAGATTATATCTTTTAGCTGAAATTGACCAGTTAGGTCGTCAATAGTCTTCCTTTCTTTTATTACATCATTTAAAGTCTGACTTGCCGAAGGGACATCGTCTATCTTCGCAAAGATGTTAGGCTCTTCTCGATGAAGGACAATTATATCTTTGCCATTTGTCCATACACCAATTGGAGAACCTTCAGCATTACAATAGCTTTTGAGCTGTCTTTCTCCATCCTTCCTCTTAGGTTTCTTCACCTCAATAATCATATAAGGGGATTCAAGATCCTTGTGAAACACTACGATGTCTGCTCTTTTCTCTGAAACACCAGAACCAAACCACACATCCCACTCAACTTCTAGTCTTTCTAAAGGATAGTTGTAGTAAAACAACAGTTTTTGAACGTAGAGCTGCCTTACTATCTCCTCAGGCTTAGCAACTCTGTCTTTTTTTGAAACAGGGCAGAAAACATACCATTTCCCATTTTTCTCAGAAAGCTTCAGCTTGCCCAACTCCTCTTTTGTGAAGAGAGAAAGTTTATGCTTCACTGTAGGGTCTTTGAAAATAGAGTCGAGAACTCCTAAATTGTCCATCTGGTTCTACCCACTGGACTATTTCTTTCTTCCATCTACTTTTGTTTTTCCCTTTAAAGTCAGATGGACTGATCATGTCTACGACGAAAGAAGTTACAATGAAATCCAGTTGTGGTCATTGAAATAGAGTTAAGGTAAACAAGATTTTCATTAAAGAAGCTAATCCAATAGAGCCTAAAGTCAAAGTTCTAATTCCCATCTATGAACCATTAGAAGTTACTGAATGTGAGAACAGCCCAAAAAGCTAAAGCAGAACCAAAAGAATTGATTAGAATACTCAAAAGGGAATTCTCAGTCTATTGATCCAGATTATGAGGATTATGGTTTCTAACTATTATTGCTCTTCAATAATAAACTAATCACTATGTATAGAAGAACAGAGATGTATCAGAAATTTTCAGAGGCTTATCTCAGAAAAACAAACTCAGAGGGTAAGAGGGTTATAGATTCATTTTTTCTATTCTATCCCAATGTTTATTGTGTTTGTTTCTTGTTATAGTTTGCCAATTATATTCATCAATCAATTTAGTTAGGTTTTTTTGGTATAATCGGTTCTTAGCTTCTATCTGCATTTTTTCTTCAAATCTTTTTTGAGCCTCATAATCGGATATATTTTCGAGGTGATTTTTCTTTTTAAATTGTTCTAATAGGTTCTTAGCTTTTTTCTGCATTTCTTCTAAGAACTTCAAATAACCATCTTCCGTTCCGTTATATTCGTATTCCGTGCGTATACTTTTGTCCCACATAACAAAAAGGTTAGGTAGGGCAAGGTGCATTATTTTAGGAACCGCTGTTTCTCCTATCCACTTGACCTTTTTTAAATTTCTAAAAATGTTTTTGATAGTTTGTTTCTGTTCGTCATTGAATTTGCAATTAATTAATTTCACACCGTTAAGCTTCTCAAAATCTTTTTTCAACCCTTTGAAAGTTTTTATGAGGATGTGTTTTACATCATCAATTTCTTTATTATTATCAAGATTGGGAATAGCACGAATACCCCAAGCTTTCAAAAACCTTAATATAGCTTCCGCACATCTTTTGTCAATTGAATCGAAATCCCTCCAGAACTTTTTTCCAAGTAAGATTTTATATTCACGGTCAAAAGAGTTGATTCTACTTTCAAAATCTTTCAAATCCATCGTTACCACCTATTGATTTGTTTTTGGTTCTGGCTATAACTTTTCTGCATTTCTCACATTTGGAAACTTCTAACGGCTTATACATAGGAATCTATTGACTTTTCAAGCACATAAACTGTAACGATAGAGAGAACATAGCTAGGGTAACTACGATGACCTCTCATGCATGCAGTAGACCTTTAATTCAAGGTAATTTGTTTGCAAAATAGTCTAGCATTATCAGAGTTGTACCGTACCCCATTTGTGCTTCATAGATTCCTGTTTCTGCTTCTCCTTTCTCATGCACAGCAATAATAGATAAACAACGATAATAGCTTTGCAACAATCTTGTTGTTTCTGAACCCAAATAACCTTTACTTTTGAGACGCTCTAAGTCATTCTTATAATTGTTAGTTTGCTCTAAACCACGTTTCTTCATTTCCCAATCAATCATTTTCTCAAATGCAGTACGACTAGACTTCAAACAAGCCGTAAAGTTATTTTGTATAATATGTTTCTCAGCCTCATCCAACAGATTAACTATTTTTTTTAATCCAAGATTCAGAAGTCTACTCTTAATTTCCCCTCTTTGTATTATTGGATAAACTGAAACAGGCTCAACTTCTTTTCCCCTGAAGATACTCATAACCTGTTTTACAAAACTTCTGCATTCCAAAAGTGCCTCCTGAACCTCATTTTCTGTAAAACTTGTCTCTCTCCCGTACGATCTAGCGATTCGATACCACATTGAAGGGCGACACTCAACTTCCACCAAGGTACCAGCATTGTAATGTTCAACTGTGGTAATGGTTAAAGTCACGGGAATCCCTGACCTAAGATCTTTGATATGTTTCCCCCACTCTTCTGAATTTATGTCTGCACCCTCTGACACTTCCCATTGTACTAGGGATACTGATTCTCCTATTTCCGAAAATTTATTCCAAAGCTTACCTAGTGTTTTTTTTACTCCATTGGAGATGTCTTTGAAATTGGTTTGTGGAATCTTATACTTGCCCCTAACAGTAATTGATTCCAAGCTTGGAGAAACATAGCGAGGTTCTCGTTTTGGCATAACCTTTACACATCTAACGATATTGAATTCCTTTCTTAAATCTTTAGTATAAGTTGAAACAGTGTAATAATCAACAGGAAGAAAAAAATGAAATGCAAAATATGTGAGAAGGATTTTAGCAGAACTTTGAAAGGGATGTGCATAACTTGTTACATTGATAATTATTTACCCTCAAAGACCAAGAATATGTGGTGGATTCGAGTGCCTAACGCTGCAAAGAAGTATGTCAAAAAAAGAGGTTTTGACAAAGAACTTGCTTCTATTATAACTTCACAGAAAATTCACGTGATGGACAAAGATAAAAATGCAATGATAATTCCAGTTAAGGATAAAATGCTTTCAGTTCCTCTCACTTTGGAAAGCATAGACAATCTGGCGGAGAAGGCGGGTATTCTCGTAGGAAAATGGCTCATCTATAGGTCTAAACTAGAAATTGACTCTGTATGGAAGGTGGTAGCAGAAGCTACATGGAACGGACAACTAGGCAAATCTGCGAAAGTAAGCACTCTAAAACATAAGAAAAGCCAATTTGTTGTTTGTGTCTACACCCCTAGTTATCTTGATTTTGAGGATGTAAAAAGAGTTAGAGACGATTTAAGAGTATTAGGATTCAACAAGAAATTGTGTTATAAACCAGATATTTACACCTATTTGGGTATATATTACAAGACAACTCCACTTTCATCTTGTAGATATAGAATGTGAAGAGTATATGAGAATGCATGCATAATGAGAAAGTTACAGTTTGTTAAAATCAAATGTCAATGTGGACATACTAACTTAGTTCCAGTCCATGAGGTATTCTATGTTTATGAAGCTATTAGGTGTGAGAATTCAGAAGGGAGATTGGGAAATGAAGGAACACGATAAGATAGTAAAGAATCTGAAACACCAGCTTGAATCAAAGGGATTTAGACTTTGGAGTTTTCCAAAAGATGAAGCCATGATTGCTCAGATAGGCTATCGTACTATAAAACCTAAAATTTCGCATGTTGAATTTAAACCAGATATTATTTTTAGCGGTAGTGAGAAACTTGTGGATAGATTTTTTATTGAATACGTTCACACTAAAGAACGGTTCGTATATGATTTAAGAGGGATGATAGCTCTTAAACAGAGAATCAAAAAGGCTCGTGGCTTCCATTTAATCATTAATGATAGTATCCACGTACCTCTAAAAGGTCTAAAAGGTGGAATTGACTCTCAGAAACTGAGTACGTTCCTAAAATCCTTAAATAAATATTCGAAAGAAGCTTTCTTAAGATACCTAGATGGGTAACCCCAACCCTTGAAATTGATTTTCTAAGATAAGCCTCTGAAAACTGAACCTCTCAGATGTAAGAAATAACAACTAACTCTCTATCTTTTCTAAAAGGAATAAAGAGAATGTCAAAGTCTCCCACCGTAATTGAAGTAAGGTTTGTTTATCTTTCCCAGATTTTCTCTCCGTACTTTTCAAAGAGTAGCCTTAAAGCATCTCGTACAATTTCCCCTTTTGAACTGTACACTCCTTTCTCAATCAGTTTCTCCATAATGTTCAGGTATGCTTTACTTAGCCTTACAGTCAAAGACAGCTTCAAGTTTTCAGGCAATTAAACCCCTAAAACTCATTAAGATATATGTATCGTAGATAATAGTAAGCGTTAATTATTAATGCTGGAGCAAGACATATTATTTCGAGAGGGATGTAAGGATGGAAAGAAGCATCCAAATTGGCAAACACATCATTCCGTTATGGCTTATCGGTACTTTGTTACTTTCTGGAATAGGTGTAGGCGTTTTAGCAAATTACATATGGACAACTATAATCATATCTTTAGAAGTAAAAGAGCCTCTTGAAATCTTGTCATATCCCTCAAAGCTAAGCCTCTATCCAGCAGACACTAAAGAGTTCAACGTCACTGTAATGAATCATCACTCTCAAAACTACACTGTAGTCTTAGATTTTTCCTTAGATAACGCAACCTATCAAGACAGCTATGTAACCTTCAGTAATGAAACCTATACTGTCATACCAGATGAACAGAACTTGACAGCATGGCTGAAAGTAGAATCATATGCTCCACCCATAAATGCTTCATTAACCATAGATTTTCATAGGATAGCAGAAGCAGAATTACTTTTCTTTGATGACTTTAATGATGGTGTCGCAGATGGTTGGACTGTGCAACTTGGCAATTTTGAAGTTATTGATGGGGAATATTATACTGAAAACGACTTTGGTGAAAAAAGTATCGCAACTGTCAATGGTTTGACTTGTGCCGACTGTACAGTTGAGGCGAACCTACGATTGAGGGATACTGAAGGCGGTTTTCAGGCAGCCATAATCTTCAGATACACAGACAACGAACATCATTACACCTTTAGTATTAATGCTGAAGGTGATTGTGTCGGTGTAGAAAAATACACCCCAGGAAATGCACACTTTGGTGAAGTCTTGGCTGTAAATCATAGCGTTACCATCAATCTGAACACTGACTACTTGTTGAGCGTTCGCATTCAAGGGAATACCTTCACTGGTTTCTTAAACGGTGAACAAGTGCTCACAACAACGGATGACGCTTATACAATAGGACAAGTTGGACTGCGAGGACAAAAAGCTGATGTTTACTTCGACAATTTCACAGTTTATTCAACACCTTAAGAATAGAGATCAATGACAAGTCCCTCTTTCTCAATTTTGGAAATGTAGTTAAGATATGAGCATATGTGCACTTAGCGTCCCTACAGAGGCTCATGTATGCTAACATTATTCTCTGATATATGAAGTTCACTTGGTGGTGACCTCCCCTTCTCAACAACTTCTCCTGGCATATTTTTTCACCTTCTCATTACATTTTTGTTAACCAGGTTAACATGTTGCTAGAATATCAACCCCTTCTCAAAGTATCCTAGTAAAGGGAATATTCCAGTAGCATCTATTGCATGCATACTGCACCTCATTGTTGAATCCACACTAAATGTAGTTCAGATATTCCCTCTAAATGAACTATTTTGCTTGTGTAACGAACAAAACAGAACTATTCTTTTCGTTACTACGGTTTTTAACATAGTAGAACAGAACTATAAGAGCTAAAAAACGGTTAGATACTATGTTGTTCTTGTCTCTCGCCTAAGATTTCTTTTTTTGCATGCATGCAACTATGTGTTAAGCTAGAAATAGTGATGATATACGGAATTGTAAGTATTTTTCTTCATTTTATAATCTAGCATAGTAGTAAGATACTGTTAACTCTGTTGTGATAAAAGAGACTTCCTGAAAACACTTCAATCAATTACAGAAGAGACGCATTAGTGATATTAATACGATTACCAGTCCAGGTAATGTATAGACAAATCCAACAAATATGTAACACGATGAAATTGGGTAAAGCTTTCGTTTTTTAACAATTTCCTTGAGTTCGGAATCGGTATAGAACACATAATTTTCCTTGTGTTTTAGTAAAGCCAAACCTATGAAGAACCTATAAAATCCAAAACCCCCTAAGGACAAGAATCCAATAAGGAGAACTTTACCAATGGTGCAAAACAAGTCTGAGGGTAGAGTTCCGATAAAGTCATCTATGAATTGAAAAACTGCAGCAAAATAAGTGAATGGGAGAATGTTAAGAAATATCACTGATAGAATGAGCCTCTTGAAACTCCTATATCCATCTTCCCAACTTCCTTTCCATTTTTCTTCCCAGTTCTCTCCCTTACCCAACGGATTCAAATCGTTTTTGCCCACATAATCTTTACCTGCAAACGCTGAAGCCAGAGGAAAAGCTCTAAGACCGACTACAGAATTAAGCATAATACCATATAGAATTGAGAAGAAAAGCATGAACATCTGTTGACTAGGAGTTAATTCATTTAACAAACTACTAATCACCTTCTTATGATATAAGAGTCACTTATACTAAAGATTTAAGAAAGAAACTTCTATGTGTTGCAATAAAGGAAGTTGATTAAATGGAAATGAAAATAGTTAAGTTTGATAACAGAGAAGGACTGAAAAAGTTTCTGGAATCTGATGACCCAGTAGCTCAACTAGCAGAAGGAGAAGGAAGCTATTTTGGTGATTCATGTGACAACTGTGACAAAGAATTTGAAGTTATCATTTCTGGTGGTCGTGTAAATTATTATCTTTGTTCTGAACACTTCAGTCAATTGAAGGAGAAGTTATGCAGAACTTAGAATAACCTCAGTTCTCTCTGGTCACAAATCTCTTAGTGACACCCAAAACCCAAAATCGACAAGCACATCACAGAGACAACAAACGAGATAGTGATGTTATCTGTAATCAATAACAGTTAAGGTTTGTAATCTTTCAAAGGTATTGATTCAGGTTCATTCCATATCTGTTCGAATAGTCTAACTGCTGATTCTATCAAATCAGGGTTTCTTGTCAATATCCCAGCATCATATCTTTCTCTTCCTATGCATTCAGTGTTGAAATCAAAAGAACCAATGAGCAACAAACCCCGATATTCTTTGTTAGGATGTTTTTCGAATATATCGTATGCAACAAGAAATCTTGCATGTAGTCGGTCATTAACTTCGATTTGTACCCCTTTACGAGCTAAATTTCTTAGAGCTTGTAGGTTCTTCCTATCTCTAGTTCTCTTGACATTCAGATTAGGACAGATTAATCTTACATTGGTTATTGGAGACCCTTTAGCAATGCTTTCAAGTGATTGCCTGATAGTTTCAGAGAAATAGCCCGTAATACAAATTCTAGTCCAGCTCTTAACATTGCTACGTAAGTTATCAGCAAATCTCTTGAATCCATCTCTATCCAGAAATTCTACCTTGAATAGACTTACATCACTCTGAAGATTCACAATCTTCTTTCTGAATTCCTCATATGCCAACTAAATCCCTCATACTGTATCAGAATAATGCATTGTTCAACTTCATCTTAAGCTTTTATCAAGCATAATGATGTATAACTGAACATGTTTTACATAAATATGTTTAAACAAAAAGAGAGGTTATGGAGATAGAGTCTTTTCTAGTTCTCCTAGTGCATTGAATACCCTTTGTCTTAGTTCTTTGATAGCTGGACTCCAGTATGCATACACGAGTTCTGTGTTTTCAGGTCATAAGAAATGTTGTTTCACCTTTGTTGCCCTGTGCAACGCTATTCTCTCACCCCAAACAATGTCAAAACTCTCAGAGAGAGAATGCTAAAATCCTACACATCATTATGTGCAAAAATACCATACAGGATAAAATTAACCTGCATTCATGCAAAAAAGAGTTAGACTTAACCCTTAAACATTCAAGAGATGTATCTGACTTCCTGAAATTCTCTGGAGACTGGAGTTTTCACTTCTCCCTTGATGGGCATCCCCTCTTCGCCCTCACAATCTTCCTCGTCCACATACATGTCCTCAACGATTTTCTGGATGATGCTCGTCATCTCATTAATCTTATTTCTTAACGCATTCAACTTTTGCTCTAATGTCAAATTTTCCCATTCTTCCTCGTCAACTTTGTTCGCCATTTCAGCACCTCAAGGAAATAGATAACGTGAATTAATAATTGCAGTAGAAAAGGATTTCGATGAAATGACCCCATTGCTGCTATAATCCTCTAAAGAGATTGGGGTCTTAGATTTATGGAGCAGACTTGTCTAAAAGCTACCGATTCTAACGTTTAGCAGTTACCCTCTAAAGTTCTTTGATGCTTCGTATAGCTTCTGTATAGTCGTTTCCAAGACCGCTTTCAAAAGACGCAAAAGG
>Ga0209991_10000570_pt1 | contig 16190 bp, 15 predicted proteins | sample ChitaG_FD_183167 | JGI IMG/M metagenome (GOLD analysis project Ga0209991, IMG submission 183167) | Deep subsurface microbial communities from South Pacific Ocean to uncover new lineages of life (NeLLi) - Chile_00310 metaG (SPAdes)... | ecosystem: Environmental > Aquatic > Marine > Oceanic >...
ACCCCGTCCCGCACAGTTCGTTAGCAAATCCGTTAGCACAAAAGCCGGTGTGCTAATATGAGCAACTTTTGAGAATGGATTAGCTCTTTGGGCAAGTGAACAATCCGCTATTTTGTGCAATCAATTAAGGTAACAAAACAAACTTTTGTTAGCCCTTAAGCTGGGCCTGTGTGACTGTGACTATCAGACTATTGAAGTATTACCATGAAGAACGGGAGACCGGCAACCCAAGGCGTGTGCCCTATATGTGGGACTAAGATGTTCAGAATAGGAAAGAGTTTCACGTGAACTCCACTAAGTCGCTATCGCCACCTATCACGCAGTGCCCTCTGAACCTTCTCCTCTATTGTTTCCTCTGCCGCTTCCTTTACCACCTTTTTTGGCTCTTGCTCTAGTTTTGATAGCTCTTCGTCGTAGAAACGCTGGTATAGTTGCGTCCCCCGCCTCCACCCCATGAGCCAGACCATGGCTAATCCAAAGATGGCAACTGATGCCACAATCTCAATTTCAATCTCCTGAGACAGCAAGATCATGACAACAATCAAAATGGCGAAAGACAATACGGCAAGTTCAAGGTTCCACCTTGCAACATTGGCTCTGTCTTTTGCCCTTTGTGCAGCCGCTCGTTCCGTTTCTGGGCTAACCTGCTCGGCAACTTCAGCTTCGTCCATCATTCTTTCCCATTGGCAGTTTTTACCCAGGATTTTCCATCAACTACTGTAACTATATTAAAACCCCTTTCGCCAACTGTCAAGTCCTTTAATAAGCCCAGTAAGTTTCTTAAAGTGGCCTTATAAGAGCCTAAATCCTGACCATTCTGTTTTTGAGAGGCCGCTCTAATCACAGTGACAAGACCAGGGACGGTAATGACTCGGGTCGTTGAGGGGAGAAAAATTAGCAATGGTGGCGGATTTGTGGGAATTTGTGTCACATCTCATGCCAACTTACGTGCGGTAAATAGCGGGCTTAGGCGGGGTAAGCGTCTACCTGAGAGAGATTAAGCCTTGCTTTATAGCTATAACTACCGCCTCAGTGCGGGCATTGGCATTAAGCTTGCGCAAGATTGAAGTAACATGATTCTTAATGGTTTGCTCACTAATGCCGAGCTCAATCGCAATCTCCTTGTTGAGATAGCCCTGAGCCATATAATTAAGGATTTCCGTCTCTCTAGAGGTGAGCGGCGCGATGAAGGCTTCAGCCTCGTTCCGCCAGGAGAGTTCTTGAAACTGGTGTAATACCTGTTCAGCTACTTTTGGTCGGGTGGCAAGGCTTTCGTTTATAGGGTGTTCACCATGAGCTACACGCCTAATTACATCAACTAGCTCGTCAGCAGTGATTTCTTTGTTCAAATAGGCTGTTGCCTGGGCTTTGAGTACTTGGAAGAGCTGAGCGTCGTTGGGGTTAAGGGTAAGCACAATTACGGCAATGTTAGGTGAGCGTCGTTTTATCCGACGAGCTAATGTCAGACCACTATCAGGAGAGCCAGCAATATCCACAAGGGCTACATCAGGTGGCAAACTGTCCATGGTTGCTAGCACCTCGTTGTTAATTTCAGCAGCACCTGAAATTTCTATATCTTCCACACCAGAGAGTGAATGCTCTATTCCTTGCCGAAATAGGAACTGCTGACTAACTATAAAGACTCGTATCGTATTCATGAGCCTTATCTAAAGCCAGCTCACAATGAAGACCAGCTTTAGTAATTTTACCTCCTTGTCTCTCTTGTAGTAGCGCCAGGGTAATTTTTGACAATTGAGAGGAAAACCTCAACCAGATTAGGGTCGAACTGCATACCAGCACCTAGCCTTATTTCCTCCAGTGCTCCCTCAAGGGGTAAGGCATTAGAGTAAGGCCGGTCAGAAGTCATCGCAGCAAAGGCATCAGCTACAGCTAGGATGCGGGCTTCTAAAGGTATATCTTCACCCTTCAGCCCTTCGGGATAGCCATTCCCATCATACCTCTCATGGTGGTGTAGAATACCAGGTAGACAAGGAGCTAGTTGACGAGCGTGACTAACAATATTTGCCCCCACCTGAGGGTGACCTTTAATTGCTTTCCATTCCTTAGCAGTCAGCTTGCCCCGCTTATTAAGTATCTTGTCACTGATGCCAATCTTGCCAATATCGTGCAGTAAAGCACAAGTCTCTAGCTTTCTTATTTCCGGTGGCTCCAGATTAAGAGCCTCCGCCAAGGTTATAGTGTACTCTTTTACTTTTCTCCAGTGGCTGCTGCTATAGTCGTTTCTGGCACTTACTGTCGCCGCCAAAGCATAAATAGTATTTAAGGCGTCACTATCTTGAACATCCCCAGAACTAACCACGATATCATCTAAAGGTAGCAAAGTGCCTGAGGCACAGTGACTTCGGTTACCACCACCTCGTTTGGCCTGATAAAGTGCCGCATCAGCTGCCGCGATAACTTCATTTGGGCTTAGGCCATCAGCTGGCCAACTAGCCAAGCCAAGACTGGCAGTAACTGGAATATTGCTTGCTTTCATCTTTGAAGCGACTTGTCTGCGGACTCGCCCAGCCACTTGGTTGGCAGCATCAATAGATGTATTGGGTAAAAGAATAGTGAATTCATCACCACCATAGCGAAAAGCCTGGTCAGCACTCCTTATGGTCGTTTTCATAGTACTGCCGATTTTCCTGAGGAGTTCATCACCGGCTAAATGCCCATGGTTGTCATTAAAAGCTTTGAAAGAGTCAAGATCAAGAATGATTAATGAGAAGACACCACCATAACGGGAGTGCCGACTAATCTCATTGGCAATCACTTCATCCAGAGAGCGGCGATTCAGCAGTCCAGTAAGTTCATCGATGCGGGCCTTCTCCTCGACTTCAGCATAAAGTCGAGAATTCTCAATATGCATGGCGATCTGAGAAGCCAGCTGCTCAAGGAGCATTATGTACCTCGGACTATAGACACTCGGGTTACGACTTGCCACGATTAGACTGCCGATAGCTTTACGTTTGGCTATTAGCGGTAGGTAAGCAATCGAGCGTACCCCTTGCTTGATATGGGCCTCCGCCGTGACAAACTGGCTTTCCAGCGTTAGGTCAGACTCAACCATCGGCTTTTTATGGGTAACTACCCATTCCGTGCCTGTGCCTTTGATTGGTATTCGCTCCCCCGTTTGCCAGGGTGAACCTATCTCAGAGGATAACGCCAGAAAATAAGCGTCATTCTCTCCAATCAGAACAATTGCTGCCCAGCTAATATCGACCACCTTCCTTAGCTCCTCGATAAAGCTATCGTATATTCCCTGAATATCTAAACTGGAGGTTATAATTGCGCTGGAACGATTGATCACTGATAGCTCTTCTTCACGCTCACTGAGTTGCTCTCTAAGGTATTCCTTTTCCATACTTACCGCTACTCGGTTGGTAGCATCCTCTAAGAGATGGAAATCTTCAAGTGAATACCTGCCGGATTGCTTTTTATCCAGCGCCAGAATACCTATCAACTTCTCACGACTTATCAAAGGCATAAATAGCTCTATCTCATTTGACTCTATTTCTTCCTTGTCCTGCTCTCCTAGACTGCGAAATTGGGGCAGAGTAGCTAAACTCTGTCTAGGTAACAATTTTTGTTCCCGTTCCAGAGACTCAACAATGGGATTTTGCCCACTCAGTCTTAGACTGGGCAAGGGATTGCCTTCCGACTTAGGTTCAACAAACTGGGTGGTGAAATCTTTGGTGCCAACCTCAGGGAATAGCAGGTATGCCCGCTTACAGCCAATGGCTTTAGTGACCAGAGCTAAAAGCTCTCCGCCTTGTTCTTTAAGACTGAAAACAGTATGTATTTTACTGGCAAAATTAGATAATTTCTGGCGATCAGCATAGCTTTGCCCTTGAAAAGCTTTGCCCATCACTACAGTGAGATAGCCGCGCAATCTAAGGATAAGTGCAATGACTAGAGCAGCGATTGAAGTGGCTACGAACATATAGTACAAGTCTACCTCAAAGTGGAACACAGTTGTAAGGGTAGCGAGTAAAAGCCAGTAGCTAGCAATACCAATAACCACCAGACTTATCAATGTCGACCCTCGTTGCAAAACAAACTTGATGTCTACCAACTGATGCCTAATAGTGGCATAACTGAGGATGAAGGCATTAATAATGCTGCCAAATTGAGTTATTGGAAACTCCCTCCCCCAGGGGAGGAGGGGAGCTAAACTAAAGATAGCCATGACGAAGAGAGTGAGCAGCAGAGAAACGGTTTGATTATATAGTACCGGATTATCTAAAACCCTCAGTCTTTTCCAGAAAACATACACGTTCCTGGCGAGCAAAGTTAGGAGAGGAATAGCGATGAAGAGGATTCCGGCACTATAAACAGGATAAAGCTTGTTGCCGCTAACAACAATGTCTTCGTGAACATAGCCCAGCATCACTAGAGGGATAATCACTACCAGTGAAGCATAGGCAAAGGGTAACCAGCGCCCCTGACCCGGGGAGAAGAAGGAAGAAACAAAGGAGTGGAATTGTACTACCATCCAGGTGAACATGATGAGAACCAGCTTGCCCAGAATGAGGTTATGTTGCTGGAAAAAGTCGCTGCGCCAGAGTAAGACACTCAGGCTCCACAGGAGGGCAGCGCTTAGAAATAAAAAAAAGAGTTTGTGCTGCCGTTGCCAAGGACGGCTACCAGCAGTATTGATAAGTAGCGGGATATAAGCAATTATGGCAACTAAAGGAAATAAGGTATAAATATTCATCTTAAAGCCATTATCACCTCAAATATGGAGGCTGTCAAGAGAAACTGAGCTAGGTAGACTAAAGTACTATTACCCAGCCATCATGTCCCTCTCATCCTCTAGCTTAACTTACTGCACCTCGACCCTACTGATAAGCCTGGTCACTTCATCGGCGTCATTACAAAAGGCAAATAGATTTCCTTGGCTGATTGTCCCCTTGTGGTAAAGGTTGCCCAGCGCCTGGTCAAGCAGAATCATGCCTGATCGAGCGTGGGTAACGATGGCATTAGGCAGCTGATAAATTCTGCCCTCTCTGATGGTGTTTCTTACCGCTGGGTTAGCCAGCATAATTTCAACAGCGGCTATCCTTCCTGAGCCATCAGTTTTAGGGATAAGTGCCTGACACAGGACACCGAGTAACAGTGATGCCAACCGTGACTGAGCTAAATGACGCTCATGGGGAGGAAACAGGTCTACTATTCGTTCGATAGCCTGTGAGGCACTGGGGGCATGACCGGTGGTTAACACCAGATGTCCAGTTTCAGCTATGGTAAGCACCGCCGCCGCCGTCTCTAAATCTCTCATCTCGCCGACTAGAATAACATCTGGGTCTTGCCTTAATACATGCTTTAGTGCCTCAGCAAAAGACAAAGTATCACTACCAAGTTGCCGCTGTGTTATGGTGCACTTATGGTTAGAATAGATATATTCTATAGGGTCTTCAATAGTAATCACACGGCGACTTTCAATACTGTTCAAGTGGTCAATCATAGCTGCCAGTGTGGTAGATTTGCCACTACCGCTAGGTCCACTAACCACCACTAACCCCCGACGCTTAAGAACCAGCTCTTTACATACCTCGGGCAATTCCAGTTCGTCAAGAGTAGGGATGATCAGTGGCAGCAGGCGGATGACAAGGCTAGTCGTCCCGCGCTGTTTAGCCGTATTGCATCGAAGTCGGCAAACATCAGGGATAGTGTAGCCGAAGTCCAACTCCAGGTAATGTTGGAAATCCGCCCTTTCTTTGTCTGAAGTTATCTGCTTAAAAGCCTGGTTTATATCCTCGGTTGTCAGTAATGACGCATCGTCTATTGGCTGCAGCAGACCATCAATGCGTAGTAGTGGTGGGCTGTAGGCAATTAGGTGCAAATCAGAAGCACCTTTTGATATGGCTAAATGAAGCAATGGGAAAATATCCATTAGTCTTGTTCTCCCACCCTCAGAATTGCGGTGAAATCCACTCCTTGGCCTTCAATTCTAGTTATACTGTTAATAGAAATCTCGGAAAAACTGCCGTTGGTATCTAGGTTTCTCAAATATGATAAAACCTCTTTTTCATTTGTTGCCCTGCCGTTTAGGGTAAATATACCGTTAGCATAGCTAATACTGCTTAGACTTACGGCGCTCGGTAAGCTTTTTACGATTACTTCTAGATTACCATTAACTTCATTACCTTGCTTTTCAAGACTATAAAGCGCTGTGGTAAAGTTGCTATCGGCTACCTCTGCCTCAGCAATTTTTTTCTCCAGATCGACAATCTCCTCCTTCAACTCTTGCCTCTGCGATATCTTTTGGTTAGCGCTATCCAGTTGGTCACACAGTAGGACAGTATCGGCAGAAGCACCTTGAATGAGCATAACCAAGAAAACAATTAGAGCAATAGCCATAGCGCCACTAAGTACAGCAACAACCTTAGTTAAAGAAAGTGGTTTAGGTTGATAGGGAGCGGGCAAAACGTTTAAATTAGTCACTAAAGGTCCAGCTTCCATTCCTGATGATAGCTTCTGGAGAACCAAGCCGATGTTGGCCATGTACCGACTTGGGTCTAATCCACTAGGGCACTCCAATGGTGATGGTAGTAGCAAAACAGGGTGTCCAAACTTGTCTGATAAGGACTGACATAGCTCTGGCTCAGCAGCCAGATCTCCAGAAACAAATATAGGTATAGTGGAGACAAGAGGTTTTTTCGGATTATTGGAATCATAGAATTTAATGGTTCTATCAAGATCGTCTATTATCATCGGCAACTTCTCTTGCCAGGATAACCCCTCACTGGGAAGGGATACGGTGCGGATAGGCTGTGGAACTCCATCGCTCATAATTACGATGTCAAATTCAGTTGGCTGGACATCTACGATTACCGCAGTTGCTTCCTTCACCACTCTGGCTAAGAGCAAGGGTTTTAAATCCATAAAGTTTGGCTTGAGCCCCGCCCGACGCAGCACATTGAGTAACGCATCAGCTATCTTACAGGGTACAGCAACCAAGAAGACCTGTGTTTTCCCCTCTGAGGCTGGGATAGTCTGCCACGAGAGGTAAAGTTGTTCCGGAGGTATCGGTAGTACTCTTTTTGCTTCACGCCTTATTGCTTCGGCCAGCATTACTTTAGGTAGCTGGGGTAAAGTAATCGGCCGAGATAAACAATGGAGTCCACTCAAGCCAATGATAACCTTATTTGTCTTTACCTTCAGGGTTTTATAAAGTTGCTTGATCTTGGCGGCAACTTCTGCCTCTTTAACGACAACAGCATTCTTGACTAAGCCCGGCTCCAATGGCAAGTCAGCCCATTTTTTTATCTTTTTGCCATGAGTTACCAGTAGTCGGAGGCTAGTATCATCAATGTATAAAGTAACAATCTTGTTAGCCATAGTTAATCACCTTGATAAGTATAAATAACCAGCTGGATATTAGCTGATGGCTTCTCTCCGCTGTCCGTTTCTGGAACAGTTATTGTTATTGACTTGACGACACCGGTCGCAAGTTGACTATTCAGCTTGGTAACAAAACTGACTAGATTGGATACATCTCCCTCAACTCTTGCGGTAAGTGAAATAATCGAGCAAGTGATCCCTTCTAAGCTGCCACTAGCTGGGCCGGGCGAGGTCATCTCAGTTACTTCCAGGTCATAAGCTTCGGCAATATCAAATAAAATACTGTACGCATCAACACTTTTGATTGGATGAGAAAATACAGCCTTGACCGCTTCAAATTGCGATGTAGCTTGGTCCAGCTGCCTTTCCAGTCCAGCCTGTCGTGAAAAAAGCTGTTCCAGCTGAAACCCTTCTAACTCTTGCTGAGCCAAGGTAAGCTCCTCGTTCAGCTGGTTTTGCTGTTGGACTTGCTGATAACGGACTGCACCCAGGCCAGCGAATGCAATTGTAAAAACGCCAATAGTCAGAAGTAACCAGCTTGTTTTAGTAAACCTTATCACTTAACTATTCCTACTGTGGATTTATCTGCCAAGTTTGGATTTGCCATGCATGCGGAGCCAGTCCACCAAGGTCAGGGTCAAAGGTAACAATGGTGTCTTCACACACCCTAACGCCTTTTCCAATTAGAGCCCCATAAACATAACTGGGACCTTTTGCGTGGACATGAACCCTACCACCTGGATTATATATTAAACCTGTTATGTCACACTCATCACCAACTTTGATTTCCCCAGAGTTAGAGGCAGACATAATAAGCGGTAAGTTCTCAAGGTCAATAGTCACCCTCTTTTTTATATCAATAGATTGGTTCTCCTCCTCCTGATTAGCGGCAAGTAGGTTCCCTGTCCCAGTGATGGTAACATCGTCCCCTATTATAATTTGCCCCTCAGCATAGACAGTTCCGCCAAGGATTACATCCACCTCTTTTTCAATTGTTAGTTTTCCAGTGATATATAGCGGTCCCAGAGTGTAGGGGCTGGAGTTAATGGTTAAGTCACCGTAATGTGTACCCCCGCTTTGCGCCTCAGCCTTGTATTCTTCGGGGTCTATCCCGATATCAAACGGGTCACCTTCTATTACCTCGCCATTAATGGTAGCATCGTCTATTATTTCAAGCTCTCCGGCATAGCAGATATCGCCGTTAATTACTACGTTCTGCCTACAGGTTAATTTGGCTTCGGAATCAGTAGAGATAATGGCATAGGCAACAAGAAGGCTAACGTAGGATTCAATGGTGGTACTAGAGCCGTCATTGCTGGTAGCTGTGGAGGTAATCTTATAGGTTCGGCTATTTATATTATCTATAGTAGCATCCACAGTCTGGGCATTCATCGTAAATTGTGGTAATGCTGATTGTCCACCTTCTGGCACTTCTAATTCGCCACTTACTAGGTTCCATAAGGCTAGCTCCACCCCAGCATCAGCGGCATAAACTCCAACCATCTTCTCGTTATAGAGTTGGCCTGCATTGAGTCCGGTGCTCATGTAAGCCAACAGTGGGGCAATAGTCAGCCCGCCTAGAATCAAAAAGCCAAGAACCACAACTAGTACCTGTCCTTTTTCGTTTCTTCGCGGTTCATTCAATGTCCTTTTCATCGACCGTCATCCTTAATTTAGTTAGCGGTTAGTCTGGTCTCGGGACAATCTCGTATGTTCTGGTTTCACCGTCTGTTCGTGAGCCCTCGCCCACAGTGGCCGTTACGGTTAAGATAAGTGTGCCATTGGTAAATTCACATTTAGTCTTCTCGGGGTCTGGGTCAATATGCTGGGCCACCAGCGTGGTACTACTCGCACCTCCGTTAATGGACTGGTTTCTCCGCAGCTCCTTAAGCTCACTCTCAGGCATATTTTCTAGGGTATAAACAACCTGGTACACATCACCACTGCTTTCCTCGGTCCAGCTTAGGACCAAAAAATCTGGTGATGTCAGATTATCAGCAGTCACGCTCTGCGCTATCTGGGTATCGCAGCTAATCCAGTATCCAGCGTTCTGTACTTGGCGTATTGTAGTCATATGGTTACTACTGCGCTCAGTATTCTTCAAAACCTGAAAGATGGCTAAAGTTGCCGCACCAGCGACAAGAGCTGCAATCGTGATAGCCACTACCAGCTCAATATATGTATAACCCTTCTCACCCAGCTTCATCTCTGTGCCTTGTAACTCTCTAGTTTAATTATCGTTTTATCAAAATGTTTAATGGTCACTGTTATCTTCTGGATACCGTCATCGGGGTTGTTTAAAGGCTCGGCGGTAATTACAACTGAATAGTTAATATAATCTTTGCCGCTGGGCATTGGCGCTGGGGGATATTCGGTAGCGCCATACACATAGTCAGTAGTTTTGACTCGCTCCATTTGACTTCGAGCCAGGCTTTCAGCGGTAGTCTGCTCATCGGCAATAAAGGTCGCTTTAGAGATAGTAGTCAGACCACTGAGAAAGGTGACAGAAACCGCGCCTAGAATAGCCAGAGCTACTACTGTTTCAATGAGGGTTAGTCCTGACTCACGGCGAGTAAGTGTGCTTAACATTCTAGACAGTTGCATTGCCTTCTCCTCAGTAAGCAACTAGAATACCTGTCCATACATAGAATACATGACTGAAGTCAAGGATAAGGCAATAAGACCAACTATCCCGCCTATAATCAGCGTCATTGCTGGTTGAATAAGTGTGATGAGGGAACGGACCTTGTCTTCGGCTTCAGCCTCGTAGCTTCGAGCTACAGCCAGTAAAGTAACATCAAGGTTACCGGTTTGCTCGCCGACCCTAACCATCTGTACCATCATCGGCAAAAAAAGTCTGTTCTTTGCCATTGGCCGGGATAAGCCTTCACCTTTAACCATATCTTGCTGGACATCACTAAGCGCCTTAGCTATCGCTCGATTACTGCTGCTCTGAATAACCAGAGATATAGCTTCAGTTAAGGGCAGACCGGCACGGAACAATAAGGACATGCTTCGGCAACAGCGGTTAAGTTGATTAAGATGACTCACTCGCCCCACTATTGGCAGACTAAGGACTAGTCTATCCCACTTGTATCTGCCACCCGGCGTCTTGACATAGATAAGAGCCAGGCCAGCAGCAACGAATACTGCCAAGAGAAGATAAATCCCATAACTCTGAGCCTTGTTGGCAGTGGTAATTAGTATCTGGGCTGGAAGTGGTAATTCAGCACCTAGCGAACTATATAAGCTACCAAAGCCTGGCAAAACAAATATCGCCAATATGCCTACCACCACAATAGTCACAATAGAAGTAATGGCTGGCATCATAAGAGCACTCTTAGTCTCTTTGGTGGTAGCGATTTCCTTCTCCATGTAATCAGCTATCTGCCTCAGCACTGTCTCAAGATCCCCGGTCTGTTCGCCTACGCTTAGTAGCCGGCAATACATTGGGGGAAAGACTTCAGGATGCTTGCCTAGAGCTACCGAGAGCTGATTGCCACTACGAAGTTCGGAGATTACTTCACCCAAAACCTTCCTTAGAGTGCGGTTGGCTGCCTGACCCTGTAGTAACTCCAGAGAGGCAGCGATATCTATACCAGATTCAAGGAGTATAGCTAGCTCATGGTAAAAGAGGATTATCTCAGCCGATTTTACTCGGAACAAGCTTGCGAATAGCTTATTCAGGCTAAGAAAAGGGGTAAACGGTTTGAGGGTAAGTGCCTGGTAACCAGCGTAGCCCAATAGGTCAGTTGCCGCCTCCTCACTTGCGGCCGATAACTTGCCTTTGACTACCTGTCCGTTCTCATTATAGGCTACGTATTGATAAACCATTGAATCTTCATTCCTCCTTGAGATTCTCTTTGGTGACCTTAGAGAGCCTATTACTAATCTACGGAGTAGGCATTGCGCAAGACCTCAGAAGGCGTAGTGATATTTGCTTTTACTTTTAACATGCCGTCTCTAATCAAGGGTGTCATTCCCTCTTTAACTGCCTGAGCTCGTAACTGAGTAGCTGTGGTACCATTTAGCACCATCGTCCTTATCTCGTCACTTATATGCAGTATTTCAAAAATTCCTGTTCGTCCCTGGTAGCCCGTATAAGCACATGATTTGCAACCGCTACCATAAAGGAATTGGCTTTGCTCCTCACCGGTTTCCTTGCTATAGGTGATCTGCTCTATCAAAGGGACATCAACTAGGCGAGCACAATCAGGGCAAATCTGTCGTACCATTCGTTGCGCGACCACACCAATAAGCGCTGATGATACTAGAAATGGCTCGATATCTAAATCGAGGAGCCGGAGGACTACGCCTACGGCATCATTGGCGTGGACTGAAGATAGTACCAGATGCCCGGTGAGAGCTGACTGGATGGCAATTTCAGCTGTCTCGACATCCCGTATCTCACCAACTAGTATCACATCGGGGTCAAGACGCAGTATGGACCTAAGTCCACTGGCAAAAGTAAGACCAGCCCGAGGATTAACCTGAGCCTGATTAATGCTCCTAAACCGATACTCTACGGGGTCTTCAATAGTAATGATGTTCCGCCCAGTGAGGTCAAGACAATTCACTGAGGCATAAAGAGTAGTAGTTTTGCCAGCACCAGTAGGACCGCTGATTAAGAGCATACCATAAGGAATCTTAAGCATCTCTTCGTACTTTGCCAGACTTTCAGGAAGAAAACCCAGCTCTAATAAGGTCATAATCGCTCTGGATTTATCGAGAAGCCGCAATGCCACCATCTCACCATACACGGTAGGCATAGTTCCAACCCGAATATCTATTGACCGATGACCTTTCGTTGTAATTGAAAACTGACCATCCTGAGGACGATGGTGATCAGCGATATTCATATTAGCTAGGATTTTAATTCGAGAGATAAGCGGGAAAGCCGTCATCAAGGGCAGGGAAAGCATATCGTGAAGAGTGCCATCAATGCGATGACGTACTCGTAGTTTATCTTCTTCAGGCTGAAGGTGGATGTCAGAGGCTCGGGCTTTTACCGCTTCATCTATAATGAGCGAGAGAGCCTGAGCTACAGGGGCATCGGTAGCAGTATCAAGTCTAACCTGTTCATCAGTTGTCTCACTCGGTAACGAGATATTCGAAACCTGCCTCTCTATCTCCTCATAGGATTGATAATTGAAATCGATAGCCGCTTGAATTTCTTCAGCGCTAGCTACCTCAGGCTGTATGCGCATTTGGCTCAGGCTTGCCAAAGCCTCTAAGGCAAAGATATCTGCTGGGTTTGCCATAGCCACCTGCAGGACATCATCATTTACCGCCAGGGGTATGGCAGTGTATTGCCTAGCTATTGCCTCGGGAATCAATTGTAAGGCCTGAGGCTGTGGTAAACACTTTCGCAACCTAGTCCGAGGTTCTTCTAAAGGGAGACCTGGCATCATTATGTGTTCCTCTTTTAGTAATTACGAGCCTTCTTTGCAACTGCATTCATCCCTGGCGTTTTACTTAATTCGCCAAATGGCGAAGGAATTAGCACAAAAAAATAAAGTAGCACGTTACCCATCTTATACAACCTCTTCTCTATTGACAATAGCTTTTTAGTCATAGGTAATTAGTAATCTATAAGCACGTTGATGTCCTTAAGCCGATAAAAAGAGTGCGTTCCTTTGGGGACTCCTAATAGCCCAAAGCTAGCCAAAGCTCTATTGCTGGCTCTACGACTCCCCGCGTATAACTAGCTGAGGCACTCCGGATGTATCTTCAACATCGAGGGTGACTCCCTCAAGGCTGGTGTCCCAGAGATATATGTAGATGTCGAGGTCATTTAACAATAAGCCAAAACGTTACCACGAGCGAGGCTGGCTTAGACTATATCTGAATTGAACACCGCCTGCTGAATCCTTAAAGTGCCCCTCTACATCCGCTGGCTGGGCTATCGTTTATATGGGTAGTCTTCCAGCCAGTTCTTAATAGTTGCCGGCGACACCCCCATCTGCTTGGCTATCTGCCTATTTGATAGCCCTTGTTTTTTAAGTTCTATTGCCTTCTCAATTTTCTGCTCTAAAGACATTTTTTTAGCTGCTCTCGGCTTCACTCTCCCTACAGTAGCATAAACCTTACTTAACTGAGGTGTCCAGAATAATGGCAGCGAATTTTGCATTAAACCCTCAAATTCAAGACCTGGGGCAAAAACATATGAGTATCTCTTTTTGTTGCCACTAATAGTTCCAAAAACATTCTTAGCTTTGATTGCAAACTTCTTTAGCTCTAACCTTTCATATTCAAGCTGAAATGCGCTTGGCTCTTTGAAGATTATCATGTCAGCCTGACTGATAATATTTATATCTATTTGCCTGCCTTCCTGACTAACGTAAATAAGGGTCTGATTTCGCTGCCGAGAAAGGTTGATAGTTTGGCACATCTCCACACTGCTCTTAGCCATGGTACGCCGAGCATGGTATCCAAGGTAAGTCTCATCTACCAAGATAGCAGAATTAATTGGAGCTTCTTCTAAAGAATCTATTACGCCTATGCTGTCAGGCAACAGTTTTCCAGCATCGCCAGGGAAACCAAGTACAAAGAGTTTAATTCCTGTCCATTCTAAATATTCTAGCCCTTTGTAACCTAGTGCTGACTTACCCTTATCACGTCCACCTAAAATGATAATGACACAGGGGTGTCGGATTAGTTTCAGCCACTCCGCCCGTTCTACAGTCTGAGGGTCTGGGACTGCCGTAGTTCTTTGAGTCTCCAATTGGCTGGGCACACTATAGTTTCCAAATGAAGTAACTATTGGTTTCTCAAACTTTCGCCTAAAAGCTTCCTCAACGATGCCTCTTACATCTAAGGTAGGTGGAGCATAATGCGGCTGCGGGTCTGGAACGTTGGGAGAGCTATTCCAATTAAATCCTGGAGTTTGACTTGGCTTATTATAGTTCACGTCGTTGGTTGGTTGGCTAAATTCTTTCAACAGGTAGTAACCAACCAGTCCCCAGAAGCCTATCTTAACTATGTCATTGAACTTCATCTTACAACCCCCTTTAACCCATTTATTGGATACATCAAAACCGTTCAACCCAAATTCAAAGTTGAACACCTGACTGTTCAACTCGGTTTAATTAAACACCTTAGTTGAACCCCCGGTTGAACACCTAGTTTTACTCCCCCCTTCTCTCCCAGTTTATCGCTTACCGGAGGCTGGCAGACTTTCATAGGTTACGCTTTCTGCCGGAGTAGCCTGCAAACGAGCCGATACAGGCTCATCAGTACATTCTGACATGGAATTTACGGCGTCTCTGCACGAAACGCTAAAGTATCAATCAGCTTGTTTGTCACCTTTACCTGTTCTGTTACCTATAAGTATTAGGTGCTTTCATCCCAAAGGCGATCATACCACTCTCGGTGTTCTTCCCCGGCAATCTTTCGATATTTCGCTGTAGTATTGAAACTGGCATGGCCTAAATGTTCTTGAAGCAACCTTAAACCATCACCAGAGTCGTCTAGTTTCATTGCGTGGACACTGAACGCATCTCTGAGACGATGTGGGCTTACTCCCCCCACTCTGCCTGTCTCCGGATTCACCAAGCCGAGCAACCCCGCTCGCTTGGCACAATCCCTCACTATTTGCCACGCTCGATGTCGGTTAAGGCCGAAGATAATCAGAAGGCCGCTACCTCTGATTGGCTGATTTTGTGCCAAGTAGTCTCTCAGCAAAACCAGCGTGTTCTCATCAATGGGCAATATTCTCACACGTCGATGCTCCTGCTGCCGTCTCACAAGACCAGCGACCTGCTTACCACATACAGGACAGAACTGGTGTCTCCTGCCCAAACTTGCCTTACACTCAGGACATGATAGCCGGATACGCTTCTTGAGATGCAGAATTGTGACAGTACCTTGGTCGAAATCAATGTCACTCGCCTTAAGAGACAGAGCCTCTGAAACACGGCAGCCTAAGCGAAACAATAGCCTGATAAGCAGCCTATCACGGAGGCAACTGGCAGCTCGCTCCATCAGCTCTATGTCCGCAGGTTCCAGATAAGCCTTCATCTCGGCACTTACCCCACCTTCAGCAAATCCTTATGGTTTGTCTTGACTTGATAGCTGCAATCACACACCAGCATTTTCCTTGCAAACAGGGTCGATAGTATTGTCACACCCACACCCTGAATGGATATAATATGTTGCTATTGTGACCATGCAATGAACAGAGCGCCTTCCCTTGTCAGTCAGGCCATACTGACCATATCTCGGCTTAGAAACATACCCATATCGACTGAGTTTGGCTATCCGTTGCCTCAGAGTATTGTAGTTGATGCTAGCAAGCGCGGATAGGCTTTTGAGGCCTTGGGGTTCCTCTCTCAAGGCCAATAATATGTTCTCATCCATTACATCAACTGTTTCACGCATCAGCTTTGAATCTCGAACAAAAACTACACCAACTCCAATATTTTTCTAAAATGCCTACTGAAGCTAGGTTGACGTATCTGGTGTACTTTTTGGTACGTCAACTGCCGCAGCTTTCAACCTCTTTTTGACCTCTTACGCTCACCGTAACGCATAACCCTGGCAGCATCCGCCACGAAAATGCCGGATATTTTGCCGGTGACCATTCCCCATAGCTTAGGATTGAATTGACTTTGCCATTGGCGCAATTCATCTTCAGTTGGAAGCCGCTTCTGAAATTCAGTCCGGGGGACTAGCGGCGATTTACTACTTGGCCCGACGCCAGACGGGATGATGCAGCGTCCCAGTGTGTAGTATTTATAGACGATAGAAAATGTGTTGTTACCGCTCACTTCTTGTTTCCACTCCTCAAAGTGTTATTAGGCACGGCTATCTCCTCTGAGTGAGTATCTCTAGCAGGCTTA